>VFQP010000584.1_pt1 | contig 65565 bp, 109 predicted proteins | sample 3512351 | NCBI WGS metagenome assembly VFQP01 (sample SAMN10412372, study PRJNA504923) | tailings metagenome | isolation source: Relicate 1 Philex TSF1 revegetated site | place: Philippines: Tuba, Benguet | collected 2017-08-29
CTTTGCCTGCCACGCTACTCTTTGATCATCCCACAATTGCACAACTCCATGCCTATTTATCTCTTTCTGATCAAGGGCACCCTGCTTCAGAGGTGTCAGAGCACTCTCGAATACCTGCACCCATACCACATGGAGATACAGTGGTCCGCCCTGTTGCAGTACTAGCGTCTGCTGGTCGTGTGCATCAATTGCAGCGGCAAACGCACGACATGGCAGTAGCAGTACCTTTGTCACGATGGGATACCTCGTCTACATTGATTGTGGATGGTGTGCATCCAGGACAGTTTGTGTCCCTGATGGAGGGTGTGGAACACTTTGATGCAGAGGCATTTGGCATTTCACGATCAGGTGTGTTGCGGCAATACCAGCACCTCATACAATCCCCAAAGGCCACAGCATCAACAATTCTTCATCCATTTACCCCTCAATTCACACACAGAGGCAATTGTGATGGACCCACAGCATCGTATGCTGCTTCAAACAGCACACAAAACCCTCACAGATGCCCACCTGTCGACAACCTCTATATCGTGCTACATCGGCATTGGTACAGCTGATTACCAAGTACTGTTGCAATCCCTGGCCACAGAGCCCAATGCCTATTCATTCACTGCCAACAGCAATAGTGTTGCAGCAGGACGTCTTAGCTATGTGTTGGGCCTCAAAGGACCCTCTGCGAGCATAGACACAGCATGCTCAGCGTCCCTTGTGGCCTTGCATATGGGTGCACAGGATGTGCGGTATGCGCTTTTGTGCGGTGTAGGCGGTCCCTTTTGTGTCCCATGCATACAACTTCTCACCTCACCATCTCCCAGGTCGGGCACTGCACAAGCCGCACTGGTTGGCGGTGTCTTGATCTGTCTTGTTCCACATGGCTTTACAATGTTGGCTCGTACTGGTCTCATGGCTGCTGATGGGCGATGCAAGGTGCGGGTTGTAGTTGTGGTTCCTTTACATATTGCAAATACACCCAGTATGCAGCCCACATACAACCCCACACCCTGAACACATCGCCAAACACAAAAACACAGACGCTGGATGCTACTGCTGACGGGTATGGCCGTGGTGAGGCCTGTCGCACCCTGATCATTGGCACACTGGATGAGCACCACCAGCCACTTGCGCTCCTTGCCAATTCCGCGGTCAATAGCAATGGCACTGCGAGCACACTGACAGCACCCCATGGCCCTTCTCAGCAGGCGTTGCTGCAGCAGGCACTCAATGGCATTGATCATGCACATATTGCCGCCCTCCAGTTGCACGCCAATGGCACGCAGCTGGGCGATGCTGTAGAAGTCAATGCTGCGATGTCTGTGTTGTCAGATGCCGCTCGTTCACGCCCCTTCTTGCTGCATACCTGCAAGGGATCCACCGGGCACCAAGAGGCAGGATCCGGTATTGCCAGCCTGCAAGAAGCATTGGTCGTGTTGCACGAGCATACCACTTCGCCCGCACTGCATTTGCGCACGCTCAACCCCCACGTGGAGATGGCCATGGTGAGGCGGGCTGCACACGTGGCACGGCAGCACCAGCCGGTGGTGTTGCTTCAGGCGTCGGTGGCTATGGGTGTTTCAAGTTTTGGCGCACAGGGGACCAATGCACATGCTGTGCTTTACAAGGGGGGAATGGATGATACGCGCGTGATGAACAAGGAGGGTGGCACTTGGCAATCGAGTCGTTTCTGGGTGCTGCCACCAACACACGTGCGTGGTTGTTTGTTTGTGTACTAATTATGTGCATACCAAGTATTGTGCATATAAAAAGTGTATGACGTGCCCACCATCATAGCCCGCCTCACACATCACCTACCCACAGGCACTCTTGCGCCGTGTCACCTTGGCCAGTGATACCCATATCCTCTTTTCCACCAACATGCAACACCCGTCCCTCGCGTCTCTTATGACCTCCACCTTGCACAATCAGCACATCATTCCCTCGTCTGTGTGGCTCTCCATGGCCACCGCTGCACTGGTTGTCCTTGCACCCAACCCTACACGAGCTGCCCTGTCCTCGGTGATGCTCAACCCTGTCCCGTGTGTGTTGCAAGCAGCACGTGTCATCAATGTGGAAGTTGCTGTAGACCTTGAGCAGGGCAGCATTTCTGTGCTGCATCATACTGAGACGGTGTTCCAGGGAACTGTGGTGGTAGAGGAGGGTTTTGGTGATGATCACACAGACCCGATGCAACATGTCCTGTTGGGTATCCCATCAGCACAGCATCACACAACATGCGTCGCCAGCGTGGTGCACCTTCCTGTTGCGCAAGACATGACAGTGCATCCTGGAGTAGTTGAAGGTGCACTGCAATTGCAGCATCCTCTACAAGCAAAGACACTGACCTATATTGACTGTGCCATGCTGATGCAAAGCAAGGGTGCTGTAGATACCTTGAAAGCATGTCCCGGGGCTGCATGTGTGTGGCAGAACGGCCAACTCTGTGGCATGGAGTCACAAGACGTACTTGCACGTGAGGATACTACTGCAGCAGCACAAACTATGCAAGAGACACCCGCTCGGGGCAGTTTTGCAGCGGCTCTGACATCCACAGCACCTACACAAGCCAACCCCCGTGCAGCTGCACGGGTTGCGGCACTGCAAAACATGCCACCAGCAGAGCGCACCACGTTGCTCAACGGACAGGTATGAGGGCTATCATGTATTGTGCATGAAACAAGATGTGCGCAACTGATCGTGTAACTCACCCCACCCACTTGCACTCCCCAGATGATGCGTGCAGTGTATGAGCTACTTGGAGAAGTGGTGCATCCTGACCAGCCCCTGATGGCTGTGGGTCTGGATAGCAGGGGCGCGATGGAGTTGCGCAACACCTTGCAGGAACAGCTGGGTCTTGATGTCCCCAACACCTTGCTGTATGATGCACAGACAATCAATCAAGCGGTGATATACCTTGACCGGTTGTTGATGGAGTACAACTCAGGAGGGGATAGTGGGGCTGGTAGTAGTGCAGGGGGGCAGCGTAGTGTTCATACATCGGAAAATGTGGCGGCTGCAGCACAACCTTCATTTGGTCTTCTGAAGACATTGCGGTATGATGTGTGTTGACGGGAATTGCCCTCATGTATACAGCTCCATAGCATACCTCCTTCCATGCAACCCTTTGCCCATCATCCATACTGTGCTGCCCCATGCACACAACAGGAATGGCCCCGAGCCCCGTCCCCTCTTCCTCATTGCCCCCGGTATTGCCAATGCCCAGGCAGCCTACTTTGCATTTGCGCAAATGTTGGATTGGTGTGGACAACCCATATACGTGTTGGAAAAGGAAGACATCTCAGTGGCACGTGTGGTGGAGATGCACCTGGAGGAAATTGTGCGGATACAACCAGAGGGACCGTATTTGCTGGGTGGGCATTCCTACGGTGGGTTTGCAGCCATGGAGCTTGCTATGCAGATGGAACGCCGGGGCATGGACGTCAGGCTCGTCATTGTATGTGTATCCTTGGTGTATCCTTGGTTGGGGTGTTGTTACCGCCCAATTGCAGTGTGATTTGGAGCATCCACACGCCCATTCCCATTTTCATACCCACCACATACACACACCCTATACACACAGCTCTGGGACAGCCCAATGCAAGCGCAAGTCCGCCCAGCCAGTACTGCACCCATCACAGCAGCAGACCTGGTCGACACCATGGAAATGGTGCTCGGTGCCCTGGGACGAGAGGCAGTGGGCATGGGTGCAGACAGCGACAACCCAGCAGACGACCCTGCATGGGTGGGTATGGATTTCCAGGGCAAGCTCGAGTCGTTTGCACCAGTGTGGCGCGTCATGCGTGGGGAGGCCCTGCCGCTGGAGGATGTGGAGGAGCAGCTACGGGCATTGACAGGGGTCATGAAGGCAGCGAGTGCTGAGAGCGACATACGCAATCACCAGTTTACAGGGATAGTACAGGTGAGTTGGATTTGTTTGTTGTTGTGTGGTGTTATGATGATGTGTGCAATGTGTGAAGGAAAACATGCTTCTGTGTACACATCTACCCAATACCACATACACATATCAACACACACACACACGCACACACGCAGCATGCGGATGTGCTCTACTTCCGTGCACATGATGAAGGAAGCTTGGCATCCTACATGTTGGACAGTCGGCTGGGTCCATTGGTGCATGGTGTGTGTTGGTATGATTTGGTGGCATCGAGCCTGCAGGTGGTAGATGTGCCTGGCAACCACTTTTCTCTGTTGAGGCAGCCACGAGAGGACATGGAGTTTGTGCTGCGTGCTCTACGACGGTAGGTTGGTGGAGTGTGTTTTTCGGTTGTGCTGGGCATGTGCATGCCTTCAAAGCCACACAAATACACACACACACACACACACACACACACATCTACACCAACAACCACCCTCCAGTGCCCTGGAGCCTTATGGATGGACAGAGCGCTACACCCCCCAACAAACCCAATACACCCTGACTCGAGAAGAAGCAGAGGAACTCACCAATCTGCTCGGCATAGAAGGGGACACCACGCGCCTCTCTACAGCAGGCGCATCGGCAACCATGGGTGATGACAACGATGCACTGCCCTTTGCAGCACACGAACGCCTTTTGCAGGAACGTGGCACCGACGTGGTGGTCACGGAATTAAGTGGTGGTCATGGAGATGCGACAACAGCAACACAGCAAGTGTTGTTTGTGGTGTGGGATGGGAGCATGGTGCATGGTCCTGTGCTGGAGCTGGTACAGGGGCTTCCCCAGCGCATCATGGTGTTGAATATCGAGCAGTTGCAGTGTATGGATCGCAACCAAATACACACATTGGCAGGGGTGGTGGCACGCCGGGTGCTGGGTGTGCAGCAGCAGGGTCCATTTGTGTTGGCTGGGTTGGGGAGTGGTGGTGCGCTGGCGTACGATGCGTGTCTTGCACTACAAGAGGTATATTGTGGTGGTGGTAGAGCGTGTTTTGGTGTGTTTTTATGTACCATCAACAGCAAAAATCCACCCGGCCATCATCACACAGGTTGGGCATGAGGTATCTGGGTGCATCATGATCAACCATCCAACACTGTGCTTGCTGCACGAGTACAGCAACCAGCCATTTGTACGTGCATGGGCGCTGGTGCTGCAGCACATGCCGCATGCGCTGGCACAAGTGCGAGGGTACTTGGCGGAAATGATGGGCCGCAGCAACGACGAACAACTGGTATGGTTGCACGGACATCTGATCACCATACTGAAGAACAACAACAACAACAACAACAACAACACTTGTTACAAACCCAGGAACACCTTGCAACGTTGTTGCGGCCATCCACCATCCCTGCACCTGCCTGGCGTACTGCCCTCATCAATGCTTGTGCATCCCCCGCCCCCTATTGCACAAGCACCTTTCTCGCTGGCGTTGCTGCCCTGGATTCACTCCTCAATGCCACACACCCAAGTCCTCCCAGCTTGCCTGCGCTCCTCCTGCACCTTTTGGTCTTGCAAAACCCAGACGATGTGCTCGAGTTTACCAACGCCTTGTGCCCTGCGACAATGCCCATGCGCGAGTGGCAAGTGTCAGTTGACAATGCTATTTTGTCATGCAGCATGCTGGAGCGGGATGCCATGCAGTACAACGTGCGCCGTGCATCCGTGCAGGTCATGGCCGGTGGGGTGGTGGTGGTGGGTGGCCTTGATGGTCAAATGGCTGGTGGGCTGTTGGAGGGTGGGTTGGCACCGTTTGTGCAACCATACGAGTCGGTCAATGACGTTGCAGCGGCACTTGAGGTGTTGGCTGGACGGCATCGTGCAGTGCTGCTACAAGAGGGCGGCGATGAGTTTACACGGGCAGTGGTAGGACTTGAGATTGTTGTTGCGGTGTGTGCTGCAGCACATTCCTCATGCTACACCCCCATCCACACAGGTGCAGCAACTGACACCGGTGTTGGCCCTTTCACGTCAGTGCCCCGAGTGGGATGAGAATTCATGGGCAGCACAACCAACCCGCAGTGATACGCAAGCCCCAGGGACCACCGTTCAGCGCATGCGAGTCCCAGCATGGCTCCTGTCGGATGAGCGTGGCATGTATGGAGTGGCCATGCGAGAGGTTGCATGGCGCCTGGGGTGTCCAGTGTATGCGATATCATTTGCAGATGTTGATCGTCGCTGCACCACATGGACTGATCTAGTGGAGCGTTTTGCGGTATGTTTTGGGGGATGGTACAACATCATGTCGGCAAGATCATGACAAACCACCCAACCCCAGGATATCATCGTTCGTCATCAGGGACCTCCACCATATGTCCTGATTGGCTTTTCCCACTATGGTGCACGTCTTGCCGTGGACATTGCACAGTATTTGAGACCAGCACGTGTGCTTGCAATGTGCATTGATGGCACCCCCCGCCCCACTGCATGCCCCCTGCCGCTGCACGACCCACTGTATTATGCGCTCTTCTACCTCGTGCGGGAAACGCACCCTTTGACTATGGACCTCCCATTTGGTCGATTCCTGGACGTGTTGAGCAGCAGCAGCGATGCAGATATTTCTGATGCAGTTGTGGAGCATTTGCGACCATCTGAGGTCGGTCCCCGGGTGTGGTCGATGGCAGTGGGGCTGGCGATGCAGCGTGCAGGTCGCATGCAAACACTGCAGCAGGAAGAGGATGAGGTCGAGGGGCGCCAGCATGTGCCCATTGTGGCAGGGATGGTGCCAACAGGGGAGGACACTGTTCGAGTCGTGTCGGTGGTGCCGGACGATCAGTTTGGTGCAGCATTTGGGGCAGCACCAGGGAATGGACGGGTGGTTGTGCTTCCGGGGACGGTGCACTCAGAGATGCTGCTGGATGCACGCACGTGGCAAGGAATTGCAGATGTGTTTTTCGCTGCAATGGCAGAGTTGGTCTGTGTGCGAGAATAGTTGTCTGTAACACACGTTGTTTCACATGCATTCATCCACCCACCAAAAATACGCCGCCATCGCCACCAGTTGCACAGCACATGCGGCACCGCCTCGCAAGAGCATGCCCACATGGTTTTGCTGTAGGCTGCCTTTTCGCAGAACCCTTTTTGCCAAATCGTCATTCTGCTCGCCTTTCTCTGCGACCACCTCCCCTCGTCCCCGCACCACCACGTTTTTCACACCTCGTGCACGGATGCCAAAGCGCAGCGAACTGAGTGTCTCGGCCGCGCTCTCTGCAGCCTGCGACGCACAGATTAAAATCATGGTCTTTGCGTTGCCCCCGAGGGAATCCGCCAGGACCCGGGTGAGCTTGCTGTTTCGATAGGGTATGTGTCCTTGCTGTGTGGTCAGTGCCATGACCACATTGCCCAGACAGCTCAGCGACTTGTTGATCAGCTTGGCCTCGTCCAACGTCGTCCCTTCTGCCCCCGTCTTGTCCTGCCGCTCGCTGCCTGCCAGGTCCACCAGGCACAGCTTGCTCTTGACATTGCCCGGCTTTGTCAGCGTCAGCGTCACCATGCAGTGGGAACGGCTGCTGCGTTCGTTCATATTCGTAGACGATACTGCACGGCGTTTGAGCGCGTTGTTGATCACGTGCAGGGCTTGTGCGGCATCGCGAATATGGACCTGGGTCACGTCTGAAAGCGACACGCCGCCATCTCGATCAGTGGTCACGGTCAAGTTGTCACGCTGGGCAGGATGCAGCAGGTCACGAATGCGTTCACAGTAGATTTCCACAGCGTGCAAATGCAGTGTCGCGGTGTTGGGGACCTCGTCCACGAGCGTGCGAATCACCTGGGGGACTACCCCAGGCTCTTGCTCACTGCCAAAGAGCGAGTGGGTCTTGCCGCTGCCCGTCTGGCCATACGCCATGATGGTGCCGTTGTATGAGTCGAGAAAGGACTCAACAATGGGGCGGCAGGCAGCGTACAGGTCAGACTGGGGTTGGTGACGGTGATGACCTCAACCTCACCATCTCAACATCAGTGGCTGCGCACACAACACCCTTTCATACCTGGCTGCATTTGTCGTGCAGCACCTGGTCAAAGGAAAATGTGCTTATGTCACCAGGAGAGGGGTTGCAACGAAATTGCACAGTGTCGTTGGAAATAATCTCAGTGCATTGTGCAGTGATGTTGGGTGTCGTAGGACGCAGTCTGAGGACAACCCTGTTGGTGGATGTTGCATCATGGGTGTGATCAAATCTCCACATCAGTTGGCAGCACAAACCACCTCAGCAGCATCTGCACATCATCTCTGCACATCACACACACCGCCTGTTCACCTGGGGGGGCACACAACAGGTTGAGCTGCCATTGTTTGCTTGTGTCTGTTTTGCTCAACTCGGGGCGCCCCTACAAAACACACCACCCAACCCACACCACTCATTTTGCACGCACACATGCCCCTGAAACCGGCACGCACACCACCGTTGTGTAGACCTCTACGGCACCAATTCCGACATGTTTGAAAGGTGTGTGGAGGCAACCCCCCCGAAAACGAGCAACGCGATTCCAGCAGACTGGCATTAGCACTCGAAACCACCATCACGATACACTTTTGAGACTGTGATCATGATTGTGTTATTGTCACAGATGAATTATGCAATAAAGACGGATCCGTGGGGCATTCGACACAGTCACTGGTCTATGCATCCCATCATCAAAACCCGCATATCCCTCTCCACAGCGTGAAATCCGTGTGTCGGGCCCACATGCCCCACAACTTTGTCGTGCCAAAGGAAAACGGTACGTATTGGTGGACTGTGCGTTGGTGGCTGCATCTGACTGGACACGCTGTGCTGGGGCTTCGACACACACCCACACCCACAGGCACCCCCTCCTCCTCACCTTGCCCTTCCAACAATGAGACGTGGAGCACATGGCTGCGCGTCAAGTTCAACCAGCAGGTGACCCCCAAGGCCCCCAATGTCGTGCTGCCCGAGCAGTATGTCGACATTGACGTCATGGAGGTTTGGCTCATCAACCAATAGGGCTGCCTGCTGACGTTGACCAACGTGTACACTACATTATTGAAATCACGTGAGAGGCCAGTGGTGCTGCAGCAGCGACACGTGTGAGCGACACGCAGGGCCGTCAGCACCAGTGGCTCACGCGTTGCTCACATCGATCACCAACCATGATGACTGATCACACCTGATATTATACATGTGTGTTTTTGCATGCTGCGATTCTTCTCCCGTCACGACATGCTCGTCGACGTGTGTTTTGGTGTTTTGGTTTTGCACAAGTTTTGGTAGCATCACACATTATTTGCTGCAGTGTCTCACGCACCAACATGTAACAGTATGCACACCACTATGCTGCTGCCAAGACCAACCCTTGCTCGCCTAACCAAACACCACCCCATCAGCAGCAGCAGATCACATCCTCGTGTTGCCATTCAACCACACCACCACACCAGGCTTGCAGCAGTAGCTTTTGACCCGGACGCATACGAGTTGGAGGACGACGAAGAGCTTGACGAGGATGATTTTGAGGATTTCACTGGCGCGCTGGACGAGGAACGACAAGGACAGTTGCACAACGCTGGGGAAGCAACAACGTCATCTCAGCAGGTACTTGAGTTGGTGTATTTACACATGTGTGTACTTCATCCACCACCACAACAAACGCATGCATGCCTCCAGCTCTTTCGTTCCTTGTCCAACCCGCTTCGTGAGCTCCCACGTGTCACCAGCGAGGCGGTCACAGCAACATCCAGCGCAGCAGCTAATGTAGCAGGGGAATTGTTGCAAGAGGCCTCGCAACACGTCACCGCCACTGCCCAACAGCTTGCGCAACGGGCACGCACCGCACAGCCTGGCAAAACCCTCAAACGCATCTCGTCAAAAGTGGAATCAAAGATTGGAGAATTACCCGAGGTAATGTTTTTTTGGTGCTCGTCATGCACACACGCACAGGGCACGTTTCAACCCCCAAAATCACCAGGGTTTTTGGGCCAAGGTCATGTGGCTCTGGGAGTTACCGCCCATCCAGCGCATACGTGTGGGTGTTGGGGTGGCCAACCTGGGCATCAAGCTCCCCGCACTCCTCGTGCTCATCGCCACCCAGTGCAACTTGCTCGCAGCGCAGGTCACTCTCCCCATGTTGGCACCCCTGCTGCTGGGTTCCACCATGGCGCTGCGTAGCGTGCAAGCCAATGCAAGCTTTGTCTTTCCCCGCTTGGGTATCGTGGTCGTCCTCCTATGGATCCTGTGGTTTGCCAACAATGTGGTGCGCAATACGGTTCGATATTTGCTCGCCAAGCGTGCCCTTGACGACCGCCTTGCACGCATGGTGACCACATCCGCCGAGTGCGTGGGACTTGTGACGGCGGGGGTCGTGGTGCTGTCGTTGCTGGGCGTGCGTGTGAGCAGTCTGCTGCTGCCTGCTGGGGTGGCATTGGCTGTGGCGTCCAAGGACTTGCTGCACAATTTCCTAGCAGGATTGTTTTTGTTTGCCGTACAGCCGTTTCGCCTGGGTGATACTGTTGCGGTGCCAACAAACAGCATGGCAGCAGGTGCAAGCTGGTTTGAGGGCACATGCGAGGCAGTGGATTTGAGGTAGGTTGTGCTTTGTTGAGCGTGGGGCAACCCATGCGTTTTGACACAATGTCTGTGACAAACAGGTACACGATGATACGCAGCGGTCGGAGAAAGCTGATGATTCCCAATTCCGCGTTTTTGACGAGGGAGTTTGTGATCGTGGAGGAAGAGGAGGTTGCAAGGACTCACAGCGTGCATGGGACCAACAATGGCACACAGCAATACAACGGGACAACCAATGGTGATCAACATACGGTGGAAAACCCGCTCTCGAATGGAGTCACAATGAATGGGGTGAAAACAAACGGGGTGCCACACGAGGTGATGGCAACACGGGACGCCTCGATGGAATCCACGTGAAACGAACACAATGATTGTATTTTATTTTATGTTGTGACACACAATCGCCACAATAACAACTGCTTGCAACTGTATACAACTACCCGGCAATGGCTGGCTGTGCGCCCTCTCGCTGTGCACCCTCTCGTTGCAGCAGGGCTGCTGCCGTGGCTGTGCCGGGCCCATGTGCCTGCTCTTTGCATGTGGGGCATTGAAACCCGTCGCGCTCAGCTTTCTGCACCTCTTCATCGTCCATAAACATGCACGACTGGTGGTACCAGTTTCGACACGAGGCACAGTAGAGCATGGTGAGGTCGGGATTGTATGGTGTATTGCACATGCAATACGTTGCGGTAGCATCGTCCTCAAACTTGCCGCCGTTGGTCATCGGGACATACGTAAAACGCCAGAAAAAGTCGTGCTCTTCCAACACCTCTTTTTTCTGTGTTGCCAGGTGGGGGTGGGGTGGTGTTGTCCGAAAGCGCAGCGCGCCCCTTGCCTGTGCATACCAGGTACTCACGCAGCGTCATGACATTGCAAATGCGCTGGATGGTGCAAATGTTGACAGTGTCGGTGTGTGAGCTGCGAAACAGCTCGTGCTGTCCATTCCAAGGCTGTGTTGTTGTGGGGGGGTGATCACGTGACTGACGTTGTAAAGTCGCCGCCACCCTTGAACAAAACACACCTTGCGTCCTGAAAATGTGTCCTCTGGCCTGTAAAACCACTGCAGGGTGATATTGTCCCCCCTTTTACCCACAATCTTGCCAACCTGGATTTGCAAGGTGATCAGCATCTGAGAATAGTCTGTTGTTGGTTTGCTCATGACGCCCAGCACGCGTACATATTCTAAGCCTTGCTCTTCGGGATTCACGAGCACACTCTGACCCACCGACACCTCGAAGCGTGGCAGACGATTCGCTTGGATTGCGTTGCCTGTCTTGCTTGCTTTGCCCGTCATGTTCAGAGGGTTTTTGATGATCTTGAATGGTTGGGAGGAGAATGGAGTGGTTGAGAGGAAAATGGCTGGTTGTTGAAATATATCACAAAGCCAGGCGCTCTCTTTGCATAGTCTCTCGCGTTACACATGTGGTCACACATATATAAGTCATGCACAGGCTGTAGAAATACCTCTCCCGCTCTCTCTTGCACGCTTGCACACTCGCACCATATCGTCATCAAACACCTGCAGCTGCTGGTTATGGAATAACGGATGCAACTCTGTTGTTCTCTCAGTCACCCAGTCGTCACCGTCGTCATGCCGCCTCCACCGCAGCATCCCCATTGCCCTGCACAATACCATGCCACGACAGGTCCTCCAGTGTGGTTGCCAGGTTGAGCGCATCTTGCTTTTCTGCCACATGCAGCATGGCGTTGATACCCAGGGCCCACAGGGTCTCATGTTGTGGTGTCAGGGGCTGTACAGACAAGGTGCCATTGTCGGTGTCCAGCAACAGTGTAGTTTTGTTGTGCTCGATGGTCAAGCAGCAGCGAATCACCACCACTGTAGTGCTCTTCTTCACCATGCCGCTCTGGTAGGTCAGCAGCACCAGGTCATTGAGCACCTTGGCCTTGACATGGCGGGTGCTGCCCTTTTGCTTGCCATCGCGGACCCATGCCTTGTGCACCATGGTACCTGCTGCCAGCTGGTCGGTTGCCTGGCGCACTGTCATCTGGGCGACGATTTGGGCTTGGTGGATGAGGCGCTGGCCTGCAGGGGTGTGCTTGAGTGCCTCATCTGTCGAAAGCTGTGTGTGTATGGGGAATTGAGTACCATCAGTATATAGGATGAAACCAGCACAGTAAGTAACCTCACACAACCATACCTGTGCTGGCAGTTCTTCGGTCTTTTCATCACCATTCAGCTGTGCATCCTCTGCAGTGACATTCATGTCCTCAGGTACCACAAAGTCATCGTGGTTGGGCACCACCAGCTCCTCACTGTCTTGCACTGCCACGTTGTTGGCATTGTCATGCCTGTGTTTCGTAACGGGGATGCACATGTGTTGTGCATTGCAACAACCCACCCCAAGTGTACATGCAGCATTCGCACCACCAAACGTACTCGACAGCATCTTGGAACTCCTCTTCCTCCACGTCCTTGGTCATGGTGTCATCCTCAGCTGTCACCACTGCTGGAATATCCTCCACCACGTGCTCCTCTTCCTCCTCTTGGCGGACCTCATCGTTTTCGTCATACAGGACTGCAACGGGGGTGGTTGGGAACACCAAGTCATCCTCCTCGGCAGTGGGATGCACCTCCTGTTGTGTGTTGTCCTCCTCAACAACCTTCTCCTCCTCGGGGTTGGCCACAAGGTCGGCCGCAAAGGACACCTCACGTACATGTTGCGGTGCCTCCTCTTGCTCTTGCTCAACCACATCTTCCTCCTCCTCAACGAATTGGGCAGCAGGCACCCGCATCATCTCATACACACCCGCATCTTCCACCTCGGGCTCCTCCACCACCTCGAACGAATCGTCCAGGGGCTGCTGGGGTGTTTCAGGTTGCTGGGGTGTTCCCGCCTGCTCTTGTTCCTTGGGGGTGGTGGCTTCTTCGTCAGGCATAGCAGCAACAGCCACTGCGGTGATAGCCACAGGGGTAGCCACGGGGGAAGCTTTGGCCACGGGGGATGAGACAGCAAGGGGGCTTGAGGGGCCAAGGCGGGAAGCAAAACGGCGGGCACTGCCACCACGTTGCGACTTGGGGGTGCCCTTGGGGGTGCCATTAAGAGAGTTGGGCCAGCTTTTGTAGGTAGTGGTATCATGGGCTTGCATCCTGTGTGATGAAACGTGCGATATGTGAACAAGGCACAACAACACGTACACCAGCCATCATCATTGTTATACACCCAGCACCACACATACGTGGCAAAATCAATCATGACAGGCTCACGTGGGGTGCCATCCAGGGAACCCATAGTCCGCAGCTCCTTGTCGAGCGCCACATCATCGGCGGGTGTGTTGAACTCTGTGGCAAAGGGAGCATTGCTGGCAGCTGGTGAGGCCACCTGGGGACTGTTGACAACACTTGCTGCTTTGCTTTGCTGCTGCTCCTTGACTGGGGAGTAGGGGAGCGGTTCATGGGTAATTGGGTTGATGCCACGAGTAAAGTCGTTCTCAGAGCGGGTGGGGGTGTTGTGGATGTCGTCGTCGTGCTGATCGTCGTGCATCTGGAGTTGGGTGGTGATGGGAGGGGGGCGCGAGAGGGGCTTGACAGGGACATCATCTTCTTCTGCCAACTTGGGCATGCGGGGGACGCGCCTATGTGGGAGAGGATGATTGTGTGAACATTTGTTTGTATGACACTACATACACAAAGCCACCACCACAATCAACAACACTACTCTACTAGACATACGTGGCATCAGTTGGTGTCTTGACATCACGCTTTGGGGCGGTGTCATTTGTCATGCGCCTGTATGGCTTTGCCTGGGCATGGTAGTCACGACGAATGCCGTTGGGGTTGTGCTGGGTGGTGGGGCGCAAACTGAGCTCCCACACAAACTTGGAGTTGCTGCCCTTGGCCGCAGCAGAAGGCACCTGTGATGCCAAACAACAGTGGGTTTCCATGTCAGTACCCACGTGACCACTGCACATACAACATTGCCGCACATACCGGGCTCTCATAACGAGAGTTGGGTTGCTGGGCACGGCTGCGCTGTACGTCGACGCTGCCGAGGGGGCCACTCACCTTGCGCTGGTGGGCAGGCAGGGGCTCAGAGTCCCTGCTTCCACCACCAGAACGCTTGGAGGTGTGGAAGTTGGGTTCCCTAGGGACCGTAGGCTTGAATGGCTGTGCGAGTTGAGGTGGGTGTTATCAAGATGTGGTCATCAAGATGTGTCGTTGTTCTGCAATCGTACCTTGTTGGATGGCTTGTATGGAGTACGGAGCGAGCCCACCCATGGGTCTTGCTTGTTGTTGTCAGCCGACATTCTGCGTGGGGTGGTGGGGTCGCCATCGTAAAGTCATGGGTACCGTATGTTTGCATGGTGTTTGCGTGCCGTTCTTGCGACACGTGTAATGAGGTGTGCCTGCAAAACGTGTATTGATGGATGAAACGAGCAAGAACCCAAGTAAACACGGGTGTCGCGGTGGGGGCACCGCATCGTGATGCCATATATGGAAGTGCAACATGCGCGATCACAAGCTGTCCTCCCCCAATATTTCTCACCTGTCAGCCTGGTGTCGAGGGTGCTGTTACTGTGCTGAAAGGTGTTTATGTGCTGCGCTCGATGTGATCGACGATGGATCGCTGAGAAAGCACTGACGTGTGTCGCTCGTGTGTTGCTGCCGTAGAGTGTGTTATGCGGGTGTGCAATAATATGTTGTGTGATTGTGATTTTTATGGTAAAATACAAAAGCGTTTTCGTGTTTGACTTGGGGTAAAAGTGGACCCCCCAGCAGGCCACCTCACGTTTTCTTCCACAGGCATCCATCAGGGTGCTTGCACTGTTTCTGCACTGCACAATTTTTGTCCCATTGATCCATCACCGATGCATTGCACACAGCTCACGGCTGCACGTCATGTGCAGAGCGTTACACGATGCACTACACTGTCCCAACCTCAATGAAAGAATGCACAAATGATAGTGTACCAAAAATGGAACAAAACAGCAACATGGGAAAAACTCCTTCAGTACTGTAAAGGCGCCACTGGCAAGAATGGTGCACCCCACACACGAGCACGCACGCAAGCAAACTCCTGCAGTGCAATGAGCACATCCACCATGCGTGGCGGGTAGACTTGTGCAGCAGGTGGGGGCAGCGCACTGCGGCTGCAAAACAGCGATAACTTCTGGGGTGCCATGTTGGTGTGATCTTTTACTCCTTTGGTCTTGACCACACGACCTGCCCCTTGCCGCCTCCTCACCTTGCATGTACGCTGCAATGCAACACCACAAGCAGCCACTCCTCGAGCTGGATGTGACCCAACCACATCACTGTCATACAATGGCAGCTGCGTGACCTGCTGCACAAACCCCCCTGTGCGTGTCGCATGCTTCCCCTGCACCCCCGCACACAACAGCATGGCCTGTTGTTTTTCCAGACGCACACGCACTGCAGCCAATCGCTTGCGACGAATGTTGCCCTTGAACATCGACGCTCGTAGGGATGTATTCTGGTGGATGCCATGACCATGCTCCACAGATGTTGATGTCGATGTTCCTGATGCTATGGAGGATAGCAGCAGGTGCCGGGGTAGTAACCCACAGTTGCCCAGTACTGGTTGTGTGCTGTATTGCTTGACACGTGCCCTATCTGCTTCAGGCCCAGAGTCAAAGGCATCCGCTGTAGTATCCTATAGGGTGGAAAGGACAGGTGATGTGATGGACGATGACGACATGATGATACATGGATGCAACAGAAAAGATCACGATGGTGGGAGATGTTTTACTGCAAGGGGGGGGATGCCTTGAACAGCATGCCACCCCACCACCCATCATCAACACACAACACACAAAACGCATTCCCCAAGCCTCATACCACTGGCAATGGCCGCACAAGACTCTTCCCCCCTGATCGTGGCCAATACAACCTCTTTAGCCAACACTGCTGCAGCGCCGCACGTCGCTTGGGGTTGGTTGCTGCACGTGCTGCATGTATGTCCTTGAGCCTTTGTGGTGGTGGCCGTCGACGGCGATGGCGGGGATGGTGGTGGGGCCGTTGTTGTTGTTTTGGTGGGGCTGGTGGACATGTTGTTTGTTGGTGGCTATCATGGCTGGTGCTTGCTGTGCCACCATGGGGTATGATTCCAACATCACGTTCCCTCATGTGCACATCATCACTATCCTCCTCCTCGTCGTCACCACTGTCATGGCCATCACTGCTGCTGGTTGTGCCATCATGTTGACTGCTCATGTGGGTGCAGCTGGAGTGATCGCTGTACAAGGGAAATGCAAAGGGGAGCACACATTTGGGTGGGGGGCGTGCTGCACCAAGCACACCGCGACACGTTGGTGCGCCACACAAACACCTGCACGTAGGAGTGTGTATATTGTGTATATTCTGCATGTGTGCAACCATACTACTACAACGCCATCACAACAAGAACGATAGGCACAAACAATAATACCCCCTTTCCTCAACACACCTCTTGGGTTTGTGACCAGGGGCGAGCTCCAGGTTGTACCTGTATGTCAGCTCCTCGCCCCGGGCAATACGACGCAGTGCAAAAATACCCACACGCAGCACATCCTGCACATGCCAAACCTGACTAATGCAATTGGGGGCACAGCTATGGTTGATGAAGCGTGCCATGTTGCCGTGGGTGGTTGCGTCAATCACCATGTCAGGCCTGGGGAGGGGGATGTGAGGTGTAAGGCACACGTGCATGTGAGAAAAGTACATGTGGGTAGCCGCCAACAACATACACACATACCCGAGTCCCATAATGTAGGTGTGTTCCAGCCCCAGGGCCGCATACTCGGCAGCACGAAGATCCCCCTCCCTTCTGCTCAATACCTCGCCCACATACTCTGCAACAAGCGTCCCCTGCTGTACTACTTGGTCCGCAACCACCCCCATCCCCTTTCCAGCTGTGTATGACAAGCTGCAGGCAATGCCACCTGTTGTGTGGTGATGCTGCAGACGCTGGTTGGTGCAAGCACTCCCTGCTGGACATGCAGCGGGGTTGCACTCGGTGTAGGTGGCCCTGTTGATGCAGGTCTGCCCGCATGCTTCTGACGGGGTACACGTACAGGTTGTGTCCTCGGTAACAATACGTGGTCGTTTGGAGGGCAAGAGGTTGACGAGCAACTCGATGAAGCCTGGATTGTGATTTGGTTCGCTGGTGGTTGCTGTTCGCTGATGCATTTCGTACGATATTGGTCCTACGTTACATTGTGGTTGGTTGCGCGATGACAACACATCAATGTGTGCAAATGTGTGCATTAAACAAATACACTATAAAACACCCGGTCGGTGGGGGGTCACAACAACCCACCAAAGAAGACAGAGTCACACAACAACACAGTGCGTGCGCCCAACAAGAAACCATTGTGGCAGTACAAACACTGCAGCAGTACAAAATCAACGGCAATACCCACATCAATGCCCACACATAGAGAAAGAATCACGTGCTACACAGGGAGTTGCTTGGGAACACGGGGTGCAGGCCACATGCGCCACGTAGCTGTACGATTATACCGCACAAGCTTGTAATACAGCCAGTCCATCCCACGCCCCAGGCGCCCATTGGGTACACCCAGGGCCACTGCAACGAGGACCGCACCGCCGACGATATTTCCTAGTGTCACAGGTACGAGATTGCTGCCAATAATGCGTCCCACAGACACCTCACAGTATCCAGGGTGTTCATTGATCAGTGCAAGCTTGTTGCTGGTGTCTGTGCACGTGGGCTGCGATTGCAACGAGTAGCCCATGGACAGGATAAACATGTTGGCTACACTATGCTGTGTGGTTGGTGAGGGGTGATGCATGAGCCCTCTTCTACCTTAGCATACAAAACCACAAAACATAGCCCCTGCTCATTTCACCATACCGTACCTCAAATCCGAGCATCATAAATGTGGAAATGGGGAGAAAGATGCCTACAAACTTGCCTGTTAAATCTTGTGCCATTGCTGCTTGAAACACTGCCATCTGTTGTACGCATGGGGATGTGTTGTTGTTGTTGTTGTGCTGCAGCAGTAGTAGTATTGTACGCAAGTGTGAAACAAGAAAAACGTACGTTGACAAGCCAGTTACAAAGAATGCCCCTGACTAGTGCTGCACCCCAACCTAGATGTGTTTTCTTATACACCAGTTCCAATACAAAATCAGCAGCCTGCGTGCATGTGCGGGGAGGCAGTGTGTGTTCTTGTTGTACTTCTTGCGATGTACTTGTTGTGATGCCATAGACCATTGCATGCATGTGTGGGTTGTCCCTACGCAGTGTAACCACACCACTAGCTCATAACAACCATCACATTGCATACCATGGGATTGGTCACGTAAATCTCTGCTGCAAGCATCATCCACACGAGCAGCAATGCACCGAACAGGTTGGCAAAGTAACTCACAAACCAACTCTTACACAGGCCATACAATCCTGTACGCCCCTCAAGCATGCTTGCAACCATGTATGATGTGTTGGAGGTGAATAAATCAGCACCTGTGAGCACCACCTGTTCAAGTGTGTTGGGGGGACGGTAGGCTACAGGTTGATGCAGGTATGGTAGTGGTCAAGACTCCACCAACATACCATTGTCAACCCGACGGGAAGACCCACAGCACCATAGAGCAGGTTGAAGATGCCCTTCCACGCTGTACGAAATTCGTATTGCAACTGTGGTGTTGATGTTGGTTGGACTGTTATTGATAAGATAAAACACCACCGTCCATGCTCGACACCCACCTGTCCTGACACAACAGATGCCAGTGCATAACCTATGCCAATGTAGATGCCAGCCAAGATGCCCAACCATATCACACGCCACACGGCGGTGTCTTGCTTTTTGCTTCCTGTGGCAACCAAATAGTCATAGGCGTCCCCAGCCTGCTTGATCACACATGCAGCTGTAGGAGCTGCAGCAGGTACTTTTACAGGGACACTGGGCACGAGCACCGTTGTATGCTCGTGGTGGTGGTCCTGTTGTATTGGGGTTGAAGGATGTCAATCTACGATGCGTTGTTTCGAATCAACCTTGTCAATACATACCTCGTCACACATGTGGTGATGCACGGCTACGATATCATCACTGCTGTTGCTATTTGTTGTGGTTTCGCTCTGCGGTAACCCTGCCATCGACGTAGCTCCGAAAGCGAAACAATACTTGCTGTGTTATTGGCTGTTGATGTTATTGGTTGCTGATATTGTTGTTTGCTGATGTGATTGGCGACGTGGCAGAATGCACTTTGTTCGTGGAAAAAAATACAGAGGGGCGCCATTTCCTGCAACCCCAAAGCGCACGTCTCGTGTTTTACAGATTATGATACCCACAAACAGTAGCAGTATGAAATGTGCAGCACACAGTATGCATGCAACAACGTGCACGCAAGTACAAAAACACCGCTGCGCAGGTGCTAGTTGATAATCAAACGCGGGCTTGGCAAAATCCGCCACGCAAAAATCACCCCGATAATCAGGATGACAAGGCAGTTATCTAGTGCCCGCACTCCAGGGTACAATGCAACAAAATGGCCCACAATCAGGCCACAGCTCTGAAAAGCAGTAACAGTGTAGGCCGCCGGTCGACCACGGACAGTGCGCCACACTCACTTGACAAAACAACACATCTTTCATGATAATGCACCAACTGCAGTGCACAAACAAAACCTGACAAGCAAATGAAGCCAATGGTCACTCTTCAAACAACACAGGTACACAAAATAGCAGCAGGAGCGTGTACACAATGTACAGACACAACAAGAGGCAAGTAACAACAGTGTTGGTGGTGCAGTATCATGAGAGTCAAAAGTCACACACCGTCACACACAAACGTGGTCATGGCAGTACGTGATGGCCACCGCCAGATCAGACAGCCACTGCAGTGCACACCTCATTGGTGTTGGGCGTGCAGTTCCAGTCGGCAAACCACTGATGCTGCAGCGCCTCGACAGCCGTGATACGAGTGGCAGGGTCGCGGTCGAGCAGGCGACTGCACAAGTCTTTGCATGCAGGGGACATGGATTCCCAGCGTTCCCCCACATACTCAATCTCCTGCATCAACACGGCACGTGTGAGCTGCTCCCATTCGAGCGACTCGAGCTCGCGGTAGCTTGCCCAAAATGGCAGTTGGCCCGTAACAAGCTGAAACATGGTGATGCCGAGGGCCCACATATCCGAAGGCAATTCATAGTGACCCAAGTGCACCTCGGGCGCAGCATATGCTGTGTGTGATTGTTGTATGATATAGTTTGCTGTAATTTGCATGCACCCATATACACACCCCTACACCCCTATACACCCACACAACCATATACACCTCTATACATACACCCCTATACGTACACACACCCATATACACCCATATACATACACCCCTATCATACACACACCTGGAGAGCCAATCAACTCGTGCAAGTGTTCTCCTGGCTCCACTCGACGGCTGCACCCAAAGTCAACTGCCATCAATATGGGCTCTGGGTGATTGAAACCACACACAGGTATCTCCTCCAGGGGCTTGGCAAGCATAAAGTTGGCGGGCTTGACGTCGCCGTGCAGGATGCGCTGCGCATGACATGCCGAGAGCACTGACAAGCACTCGTACAGCACACACGCAATCTGGGCTTCCGACAGGAGCCGCCCTTGCTTCTGTGGGTGTATTGAAACCGGTACAAATGTATATAACTAGGTGGCTATTTATAACATCCGAGACCAGGTCTCGACGGGGTACCATGGATGATGTGCACCAACAGACATATCAACATACCCGCACAAAGCTGCTCAAACACTCTCCCTCTGCCTTTTCGAGGACGAGATAGACAAATCGTGGTGTTTCAAACTTGGCTAGGAGGCGAGCTATGGGGAGTTGGGGTACGTCTAAAGTCTCAAGGATTGCAGCCTCTCGTTGAAAACGGGCAATACGACTACGTGCACCTCCCTTGCGCATGGACTTGACTGCGACTGTTTTCGACAAGAACTCCCCTTCGTGCACAGTCCCATAGCTTCCCGTTCCGATGACCTTGCCCAGACGAACATCCCTTAGTTCACCCCAAGCGAGCTCTGTTCCTATTGTTTTTGCTTCCTCAATCACGGCTACGTTACTTAAGGGTAGAATACGCCGTCCCCTGCACCGTCTAGGTGCAAGACCCAGGGTCACATGCCTTTGAGGGGAACGGCGCAGATGTTGTGCGCGCGTATTGATTTGGCCACAACACAATATGCTATGCGTTGTACAGGTCATGATATAGGACGAATTGGAGAGCTAAGTTTGTATTATGAAACAAAACAGCCAGCGCGGTGGGGGTTGTAGAATTCGCCTCTGGCCACAAATTTTCCGCACCAAAACGATTAGGTACCACAGCCTCTCATCAGCCCCTGCCAGTGCCCAGCACAACAGCATCCTTGAGTGCTTGCATCACACTGCGGCGCTGTGGAGCACCAGTCAAGCACCGCACCACGCGGTCATCCAGTATTTCCAAAACTTCCGGAGCGCCATCACCACAACCCTTGGACATGCCCACATCTATCCGGTAGACCCTATCGTCACATGCAGCATTGATGCCCGCCTCTTGTATTGTGTGGCCAACAACCTGTTGGTGGTAGTGGTGGTGGTGGTCATTGGCTGTGTGTGCTACCAAGTGTCAAGTATTGCCCATCCTCACCATCCGTTTGGCACCGGGCACCATGTCCAACGCTTGTTTCAGTACATCACATTGGCACTCTGCAGCATTCTCCATGCTATATGCACGACTCCACACCACTGCTTGCCGCCCTCCCAAAAAGGATGGCATTTTTGCAGGCTCCTCCCCGCACATCCACGTTTGCGTTTTCCGGTTGATGGTGTCTGCACCCAGTTCGGCATGCTGTGGCAACAAACCACCATGTACAAACACCGTGCTGCCCACCTGCAGCACCGTCGGGTAGCGTGCCATAAAACGTCGCGTGATGAGGCCTGCGGGTGGGTGCGTGGGAAAGTGCTGAGTAGCAGTGATGTGCTTTCACCCACACATGCGCCACACCTCCTGGCTGGAGTGCTGCCCATCGGGCTTTGGACAGTTGGTTTGTGCTTGTATTTGCATCATTGTGATAGATATCAGGTGATGCCGCCAGTATACCTTCATCGTAACGACACCCACATTTAGCCTGTGGTTTTGTTTGCAACACACATGGTTTCGTGCAAGAGGGATGCTGCTTCAGCGCACAATGAAGCAACCCTTAAGACAATCTTCCCTCTATCAACTGCTGTCATACCTTGAGCTGCTCGGCTACACGCTGTGCTAGATGCCATCGCTGGAAATCATAATACCCACCCAATGTGGCATACCGAAATGTGCCTCGCACATTCATAACCTCTGTGATGGGGGTGTATGCCAAATAACAACATGTGGCTGAGGTACACTACACCATCACGCATATTTGCACCCCCTGCTTTACCATGGTTGCCGTTGATGACATGAACAGCGCCACCATGCTGTTTGGCCTGCTTTGCAATGCGTTCCAACCAGTACAGCAGTTCTACCTCTTGATCACCACGATCTAGCAAATCACCCACCTATGCATTGATGTTGTCGCTGTACAACCAGAACAGAGCATCATGATGCCTCCAACACACTACTCCAACAGACCTGCACAACCACGGTCTTGCCTCCAATCCATTGATCATCGTCATTAATCAACCCACCGATCTTAAATGATGCTTTTGCCTTGTCAAGGTCACCATGGAGGTCGCCAATAGCAATCACGCGTTTAGCTGCAGGGAGCACGCTGGGGAGCTCTACTGCCTGAGCGAGTGTGATGTGGTGATGAATATGATACTGCATTGATTTGCACATGATATAATGTGTACCTGGGCTGGTGTGGTTGGGGGTGCCACAGTGGGAGAGCGGGCGTGCACGGTGTCGATAAAGCTGTCGACAAAGGATGTCCACACCTGTGTCATGTTTGCAACGTCGTGTGCATTGCTAGTGACAAGCTGTTTGTGCTCCCAGTGGCACCTGCTTAAAGTTGGTACTGCAAAAGTCTTGAGAAGCCATGCTGGTGGGTTGATGATGTTGTCACTGGCCACAGGCATCAACATAGTTGCACTAATTGGTACATCTGGTGCATTGTTGTGAGGTGCAAAGTTTGCACGCACATTAAAAAAGATTTTTCCAGCACATTTATTTGTTCAAACGAGATATCTCAACACAAGTCAACATTTGGCAATCATTGGCAACTCATCCAAACAAGATGTTGCGCATCACACAGTGCAATAGCTTGCAACATCGTCCATCAACGAGTGGACGTGTTGCTGTCACCACCATTCCATGCACCCACCATCGGCGACAGTTGCTGTTTTGGGGGGCAAGTATGACATTGAGCACATTTTTTGCACGACAGGTGTATGCAGAAGAAGCACTGTTGCCATTACCAGGAGCTCCACTGGTGGAAACGCCACTACCAAAAGGTGTGTTGACGTGTATATTGTAGTGGTGTCTACGATGTATTCATCATTATATGCACACCACACAGACTATGTGGACGTGAGTAGAAAGCTGATAGACACGTTGACGGATGCCATCAACATCGATATGCAGGGTGGGGAGGAAAAGGAGGTGCGTGTATGTGTGTCATATATGTGTTCTTCTGTCACGCACCACCACTGTACCCCCACCCAAAGTTGCGGCGAGCGGCAGATCCTGCCAAGGACCTTGTCAAGCAGTGGATCACCAAGTGGAGCAATGCCCCAGATGTTGTGGGCAATGATTCACACACCCAAATCAAAGGTATTGTGTGCAACTGCTTGTGTGGTACAACCCCCTTGTGCACACTCTCCACCACACACAACAGCCACGATCCAAGAGCTGGGCGAGTTTTACAGGCGCAATGGGCAACGTGCACGATTGCCACAAGAGGTGGGCCAGTCGCTGCTCGATCGTCTGGGTGTCGCTGCTGCAGCCCTGCCTGAAAAGGAGCGCTCTTTGCTTGACAAATTGTTGCGATGATGATGTTGCATCGCATAATTCATTACTATTGTTTGTTTCCCATTTGCAACAACAACAATGGCTCGCCAACAACGACAGAGGCAGCCAGCAACGACAGCATCCATACAAAAGATGGGAGGCACTCGTAAAGCTACCGCGACTAATCAGTGGCAACAGGAGCTACGTAAATGCTTAGAATATGTCGATAATGAGGTTTGTGCACCGGTTGAGGTGCTAATGTGATGCGAGAGTTTGCATCGTGGTCACACCACCATTGCCGTGTGTTGCCTTTTCTTTTCATAGTGCAAGCAGGCTGAGACAATGGCAGATGCGACGCTGCGTTCTTTGATGCGCGATACAGAGCAGTTTGTTAAAAAGGACGCAGCTCAGCTGGAGGTGAGTGATGATGATGGTGTATGTTTCCACGCGACAGCACCACTACCACAACATCATCACAGAGCAAGCTGGATCAACTGGCTGCTGCACATGCCCAGCTGAACAAGGAAGGGGCTGAACTACAGGTGCGCCGTGGGTTGGGTGGGCGGGCAGGTGCACGAAAACACCCCCTCCTCCCCCTCCGTGCAGGCCCTGTACAACAATGTGCCAGCGCAGATACAAAACATTGTCACAGCATGGGAAGCAGACACCGCCAAGTTCCTTGCATCCATGCAAACAAAGTATATGGTGAAAATTTGACTGTGTTGATGTGTGTTTTTGACGCAATACACACCCGTGCACAACACACAGCATCGAGGCGGTGTCCCAGCGTGCTGTAGCTGCAGCTGACAGTGTGGCTGAGCGTTTTGGCTGACGGGATTTTCACTCCCACACCTGTATTGCTTGCTGTGCACCCCCTTGCGCAACACACATCATGTGTAATGACTAGTGTTACACCCTCTGGTATGCACCGCTCAATGTGATCAAACACATGTTACAGCATCTCTTGCGACTTGCGCACGATGCGTGCTACCTTGCGTTTAAACTCATCCCTGCTCTCTCGCCACATCTTGGCTGCGTCAATGTTGGCAGGCGACTCATCGTTGGGCGAGGAAAGCATGGAAATGATGCTAATCATGATGGATTCCACCTGGGAAGGAAAGTGTAGATGGTGGGTGGTTGTGCTGTGTGCTGGCATGTGCTCTAATCGGCGCACCGTGTGCACAGGGCTCCAGCGCTCTGCTGCCGACTCGTAGCCATGTGGATCATCTCCTGGGCTATGCAAGATTGATATGCACACACGTCCATCGGGGTACACTGTGTAATGGGAGGGTTGAAAAGGGTTGTGTGATATGCGATGTCACTGCCTGCACTGGTGCACCATTATACCGTTGGGGTGCCACATGTCTGTTGTAAAGCGGCATGTGGGTGGCGAGTTGGGATAATCGCTTGGAAACGACAGGATGGCTGTGAAAAAGCCGCCCTCACTGTGGTGATGATGATACACCGTTGTGTACACCGTGTGCGCAAAACAGCAACACACCAACCCAACTCGTACTAGTATGTGTCTGGGGGTCCCATGATGGTAACTTGCCATTCAAAGATGTTGCTATCGTCCACCAGCCCTGCAGAAAAGCCCTCGACCGGGTTCTTCGAGAGCTCTGGGGTGGATGGATGACGGGTGACGCACAGAGCCAACATTCCACACAGCCTCACAATCGCTTGTTTTCTTCTTTCCCAAGATACCAACCCCATGACGCACCCTTGAGTTGTTTGTTCAGGAGCAGTGATGCTTGGTCCATGCTGATGCTGTTTGTATACGCCACCAAGCAATCACGAAAACGTTTTGGCGTGTGTGAGCCTACAGTGTTGGTGCCTACAAATGTGAGGGCTATCTGTGGTGTCCAAGACAACTAAACCAAGTGAATCTGGTGTTGCTGATGGCGAGGAAAGCGAAGTGTTGATGCGCTGCAAGTCTGAGGATGGTGTTGTGTGGCAGTATGAATGGCACTGGGATTATGGGAAGAGCAAAATCAAACGTGTGTGGTGAGGTGGTTGTTCTATTTTGGGGGATTATTCTGTGCCATATACATCATATTGCGTGTATCTACCCCTCGTCTGCCAGCGCCTTCACCACAGGCATTTGGGTGATATAGGGTGTTGTTATACAGGGTGTTGTTTGCACTGATCTGACTCCTTTCATTACCCATTTCAATACTTTGTGCCCACTGAGACAGCCTCATTGGACAGCTACAGCACAGCACATAGATAATAGCATCACTAGTCTCCAACCAACAAGTTTTGCTGCGTGTTTTGTACGCTGAATCGCCGACACTATGGGACTGACTTTTTCCTCTGCAGCTGATGCAAATGCAGCTGGCTTGGCAGTCCCAACATCCGTATATGGACAGGTATGTATAGTTGTTGTTGTGAAATCGCAGGTTGCAGGTGGTTGTGTGCATGTGTACGATCGCTCGTCACCCCAGGCTGCCAGTGCTGCCGCTGCAGCCAAGGAAGAGGTCAATTACCTCGCCTTGCCAACACCTGTGCGCTATGAGGAGCTCACACGAGAGGCATACAGTATGTTTTTGCTGGTTGGTGGTGATACACTCCATGTTGACCATCATGCACATGTCTTGTGTCCCACACAGCATCGTTGAAGCCGGAAACATTCGAGGGCCTGCGCTTTGACTTTAGCAAGCCACTCAACCAAAATTTTGCACTCACACACCAGTATGTGGCTGGAAGAACGTGTCGTGGAGTGCATGCGTTGTTGTAGGCATTACAAACCTGCCTATACATACCCACCCACACCCACAGGCTGCTTATGGGCAACTTGGAGCTGCCTACCAACAATCCCAAGCAGGTGCTCAAAATGCCCGCTGGCAGCTATGAGTTTGGTGCCACTGTTGCCTCCATGAAGGTGGGTGGTTGTGCGTGTGTTGCTGTTGTGTGTGCCACCATGTGTTGCAAGCATTACATTGCAGCACAATGTAACTGGTGGCCATCACCACACAGGGCAACGTCATCAATGGTCGTATTGGCAGCGATGGTCGTCTTTCAGGGATGGCCAAGTACGTTATTTCTGGTTATGTTTCAAGAATGTACAGATTATTGGCAGGAACACACTGTATGTAGTACACACACAGACAGACTACTATGCATCCAACACAAAACAGGTGGGATTTCACAGATTGGCTGTCAACGCGACTCACATTGCAGCTGGCACAAGAAAAGGGCATGTCACAAGCAATTCTTGACACCAGCCTCAAGGGTGTTGACTGGACTGGGCAGCTCAAGCTTGGCTCCAACCATTTTTATGGTGTGGTGGTGGTTGGGGGGGGGGATAGGGGGGGTGGGGGGGGGGGGGCATCCATATGTGTGATGATAGTACCCTGCATGGTGTGCCTATATAAGTGTTGCACATGCTGTTCATGCATATGCGTACAGCAAGTGCACACAATTACACACAACCAAACAACAACCCAGGTGTCAACTACTTTCAAAGCGTGACCCCCACATTGTCACTGGGTGGTGAGGCGTTTTGGTGGGCCAGTCAGATGAAGTCGGGCTTTGGGTTGGCAGCACGACATGCCAACGACACGAGCATCTCAACACTGCAGGTAGCCTCGACAGGACTGTTGGCTGCCACCTATGTGCACAAGATCAACGACAAGGTAGTGATGGGGACATGATGCAAATGCTTGGTGGTAACAGATGGTGTAGCACGGATCAAACCCTAACCTCAACACCACAGGCACAATTTGCGACAGAGCTCACGTGGAACATCAACTCGCGTGAGGCAACGGCATCTGTGGGGTATGACTACATCCTGCGGCAGTGCCGTATCCGGGGACGGCTAGATTCTGATGGCAAGATTGCTGCCTACCTCGAGGAGCGTGTGAATGTGGGTGTGAACTTCGTGCTGTCAGCAGAGTTGGATCATCATCGCAAGGACTACAAGATGGGGGTGGGTATGGTTGTGGGAGAGTGAGCGTGCTGTTTGTTTTCTTGTTTTCTTGTTGCAGCATCACACCTCTGTTTAAGAATTGTTGGTGGACACTGCATGGTTGGTACGCAACGCTTAACACACGACAAGGCTAGCAGGAAACAGGCAATCAGTCATCTCTAGATCCAACTCCCACCACCCAAGGTATCGCACTGTGTGTAGGCATCACCTCCGCGTGGGGTTTTAATTCATTTCAAAGAGCAGCAGAGCACGTACATTTTTATCGACAAACCAGCATGCACTGCCCCAACACTGTACATACATCAAAAGTCCCAATACACACACAGAAACACCTCAGCAAATGGGTGACAACGGCCCCACAGCGATGGATGTGGAGGCAGCAGGACCCAGCAAGAAAAAGGGGGGCAAGCGCTTCGAGATCAAAAAGTGGAATGCGGTGGCAATGTGGTCGTGGGCCATCTGCACAGACACCTGCGCCATCTGCAGAAACAACCTGTATGAGCCAAGCATTGAATACCAGGCCAACCCCAATGGTGACCCTGAGCACCCTGGTTTGAGCATTGCCTGGGGTTGCTGTGGTCACGTCTTTCACCTCGACTGCATCCAGCGATGGCTCAAGACGCGCTCTGCCTGCCCCTTGTGCAACAAGGAGTGGGAATTCTCCAAGATTGAAAAGATTCTGGCGGGTGGCACGGTTGGTGTCGATTAAGGGTGGACAGGCCACTGAAGAAAACGGCCCCCCTGGTTTTGATGTGTGTTACCCGCCAACGCCATGTAATGCTGCTTGTTTTTGTTTTCTACTGCACGTGTATGTGTTATTTTTCTCAACACCCAACATCTGCTTTATACACGTAGCATCATGATTTACACACAATTTGTGGGTTTGGTTGACAAGGTGCATGTATGTAGAACAAGGACTGTTGGTACATAAAAAGCATATATTTCAATAATCGGGGTCAACAATCTTTAATACACGTGAATACGCACGCTCAATCAATACTGCACACCAATAGGGAGCAGCCAGGAATCTCTACTGCACACACACACACCATGTTTTGTCTTTCACACACACTCCCTCATATAACACTTCCGTAGCAATCACAGACACACTCCTTTATTCATCATCACTCATTATCATTTATCATCACTCGCAAGCAACATCCAACAGCACCCGCTCCCACTCAGCAGCAGGACGCTCCCATGACAGACGCAGCGCCATGCACGCCTGCTGCTTTGCACGAAATGGTCCCCCCTCTTCATACTCCCCACTCGCAGACAGCATTGCACGCAGCAGCCCCTCCACCGCCCTCCGGAATGCAATGACGTCATCTGGGCGCCCCACAGGTGGAAATGAATACCCCACCTCTGGCGTCACCAGGTCCTGCAGACCCCCCGTCGCAGCCACCACAGGCACCGCCCCATAGCGCGCACCACACTGCGCGACGAGTCCGCATGGTTCGAAACGAGAGGGGACGACTAGGATGTCTGCTGCAGCATAGACAAGGTGGGCCAGTGCCTCATCAAAGGCTGCCACACCTGCTGCTTGACCTGGGAATGCTTTATGCAGCTGCTTGATGGCACACTCTTCCCACATACCACCTGGAGGAATGGGTGTGTTGTGGGTGGGAGGATGGATGGACAAGGGTGTGCATGCCCATGACCCACACACCACCCACCCACACCACCCACACGCACCACCCACACGCACCTGTACCCAACATCACAAGCTGTCGCTTGCTTGTACCAGGCTGTGTCACATGTGCCGTACTGTGTGAATATCGTCCCCCCCGGCCCCCGCCTGTGGCGAGTAGGGCAGGTGCGGCTGCCAGCAGTACGTCCACACCCTTTTGCTGGGTGAGGCGACCTACAAAGGCAAATAGGGGTGCGTTGACATCACGGCAGAGTCCAAGTTTGGTCTGTAATTATTTTTTCATAGGCGTGTGTGGGGGGTGGGGGGGTGGGGGGGGGGTAGGTGCTTGTGAAAACACAGATGCACTGTGACGGTTTGCGTACACTTTCTCCTGCATACATCCACATACAATCCACTGCATACATCAATATACATTCGATAGATATATACACAAACGTGCGCACATGCATTCACCCACCTCCACCCACACCATACCTGCAAATACAATTTAGCCATCGCCTTGCCCTTGGTCACAGTTGTACTGCTGTACCGCAATGCCTGGTCAAGGTACACATCCGTCTCAGGTGACCATGCACTTGTGTCTATACCATTCATTATCCCAAACACATGTTTTTGCTGTGGTTTGGCGGCAACAACAACCGAAAGCAGCGCATCTTGTTGTATTTCACGGGCATATCCGGGGCTCACTGTGACCAGGGCATCACACTCTCGAATAGCTGCCTGTGTGGGGTGGGGATATTTTTTTATAAATATGCCTCTACCAGGATTCCAGGCAGATTAACAAATGTATGATACGAGGCAGAGAAACCAAATACACTACACTCCTGCATGATGCCAGGCAGACAATCTCATGCATGATGCCAGGCAGACAATCTCATGCATGATGCCAGGCAGACAATCTCATGCATGATGCCAGGCAAAGAAAAACTTCACAAACTACACTCATGCATGATAATCCAATACCATGATAGTCCAATACCATACCACGTGTGTATATTGTGTGATAGCCCAATACCATACCTGCAACCAATTGACATGCGTACACGATGCATGACGCACATGACTCGCAATACGCGTCGCATGTTGAGCACCAGCCATCAGCCCCCTTGTGCTGTGCCCAGGATTCCCCCTGTCGTGTTGTTCACTCGCATGTTGACCATTATGTTGACCACTGCATGTCAGGGGTATGAGGCAGCTGGCAGGGAGACACATGCGACCAAAAGACGCCTGTGGGTGTGGAGATGGCAATGGAGGTGGCGTAATCAACACAACATGCAAACATGTTGGCACAACACAACACACACACACACACGATATACACACACAACACACACACACAACACACCTTGTGAAATATCCCTTGGTATGCCAAGTTGTGTACACACAGTACACTATGTGCACGTGCCAGTCGCGGTTGAAGCACCGCACGCAGCTGCAGCAGCTCTGTATAATACTGTGCCACGGAGACTGTACTGTTGGTTTGCATACTGCTGGTTTGTATACTGTTGCTTGCACTGCTGCTTGTGCTGCTCTTTGCACTGCTTGTTTGTATGGTGCTTGTTGTATTTCCCTCCATGCCTTCCACACCCTGACCACCATCATCATGACCATCACCACCATCATGACAGCTCTTCCCACCACCACCATCATTACCATGACCACCACCATCATCACGAGCCTCTGATTGTTGCTGTCCTCCCCGCCCCATCTGCTCTATACCCTGGAGCACCCGTTGCCATGCACGCACTGCACCTTTGCTGCGTCGTGGCGGGTGGCGGTATACATGATTCAGCCGTAGCAATGCTGGTGCTGTTGGCCAATCATTGGCAACAAACAGCAATGGCAATGATGATGATGATGAGGAGGAGGAGGAGGATGTGCTGCTTGCATTGTCCTCGATGATTGGTACACTGCCATCTGCAGCTATTGTACTGTCCTCCATACGTATTGAACTGTCCTCCATACGCATTGTACTGTCCTCTATATTCGTTAAACCACTGCTGGTCTCTGTGCTTTGTTGGGCATGCACAACATGCCGTGGTGGTCGTGCTGTGTGTCGTGTTGTATGCCGTGACACATGTGGCGTACGCAGTGCCCCCCCTCCCCCACTTGTTACCAGCTGCCATGGTGAGGTGTCCTCCGGGCCCCCCAATGGTCGAGCGGGGGGGGGGGCATTGCGGTTTGAGGCACCCCCTCCGCCCATGAGGAGCTGTCTTAATGTGTCTGGTGCAATGTCAATGCCTGCTGCATGTGCCTCTTCCATGAGCATGTGTACGGCATCTTCCGTGGTATGTGCGGCAACAGGCGGCTTTGTGGATGACGATGTGGGGTGCTCATGTGCATTGTGCATGTGTTGTTGTGATGCATGCACCGCAGCAACTGTCCCTGCTGATGTACTCACGTCACCAACAGCTGATACACTTGACGCACCAACTGCTGACCCACCTGCCATCACCTGCTGTGCCACATCACCCACACACAGCTGCACCTGATCCCACAGCAATACTGGTGCTGCCAATGCTGCCTGACAGAGTATGTTGTGCCGAACCGTTGCACCATTGGTTGCCTGTGCTGTGTAGCTGCTGCCATCCCCATACACCTCAGCATCACGATAGTAGGCATGGCGCACAAATACGTGATCCACGCCTCGCGTGCGCGTGTGCCAATAGTGAGCATACAGGCCATGGGCGTCGATTGCTTGCATGAGGAGATTGGATGGCAAGCTGGGGGGTTTGTGCAGGGGGGCACCCCAGGGGGGAACCTCAACGGGGAGCACGATGCCGGTGTCATGCAGGTCGTCATAGTCGTCATACATGGGGGCGACTGTCATGACACGGTGACCACTGTGTTGCGATGGTGGTTGTGTGTGTGTGATGGTGGTGGTGGAAATGTGTTGAGCATCAATGCTGGCACATACCGTGCAGCGAGTGCAGCTGGTAGGCCAGCAAGAACATCTGCGAGCCCTCCCACTTTGGACCATGGTGCAATCTCGGTGGTGATAAACACAACCTGTGGTGTGCATCGTGGCGGTTGATGGATGGGCATTGATGGTATGTCCATCAAGTATCCACAGTTGTTAGCAACACCCAAAATGCATCCATATGTGTCCTTGTATACTACCTGAAGCTTCTGACCATGTGGCTGCTCTCGTCTGTTGGCCTCGCACAACACAACACATGCCGCACGAGGCTTTCGTTGTTGGGGTACAGGGGCATGCACCTGACGTGATACTAGTGCACCACGCATCTTGCCCCATGATAGGGCATTCATGTGCCCCTTGCTGTTTTCAGCAACGGATGGTCATTCATGTTCGTTCCAGTTTGGCTTGTCGAGTCCCAAGCTTGGGGGGCATTACACTGCGTTGGCTGTTGGTCATTACGGTCGACCATCAAGTAAATATTGCTTGTTTGTTTTGATTTTTGTTGTGTGTTCTTTGTTGTTTTTTCTCACGGGCACCCAGCGCTCCATTCACATCATATGTTACAAACACAAAATGGTCTTTAGTGTATCACTGAGGTCGTGTATCTGACTCTGCACATGCTTCAGTGCATCAGGTGTGAGCACTTCTTCCTGGGCCATGCGCTTGTGGTAGGCAAGTATCTTGACAAGGTTGAGCAACCCAGGACTGTTGCGAACCTGATGATGATGAGGTGTGTGTGTGTGCACAGTACACACAGTACCACACAGCACACCAAACACTACCCACACCTGCTGCAGTGCTTCAGGTGGAATGGCATGTGCCCTGTCAGGTTTCCTTCCAGGTGCTTCCGAGTAACTCTCCAATGCCACATCCGCCAACACCTGTACCCACCCCTCCTCTCCCCCCGCCCCCCCACCTTGGTGGCTCCCTGGGGTCTCTGGGTAGGGCTTGAGTACCAATGCTGCTGCTGCACTCGCACGCAGCAGTGGAAGTGGAATGACATTTTCACCCATGTACATGGCATGCAGGCGTTCCTCTAGGGCAGCGGTGTCTCCAGCAGCACGGGGGCCTCCACTGTGGGCCCCTGCAGCACGGGTCCCTTCGTTTGCAACTGATGCCACTGCTTCTGCATAGCTGTGTGTGTGTGTGTTGCGGGTGGGGTGGGGGTGGGGGGTCGAGGGGGGAGGAGAATGAGTGTACAGTGGAAAACAGGTGTGGAGTGGAAAACAGGTGTGGAGTGGAAAGGAGGGGTACACATGGTGGATGAAAATGGTCAACATATTGAGGCACATACACAACAAAACACCCATACACATACCCTCCATTGACCCCTGTTGACTGTGCCATGTGTAGTGCAGCAGTGTAATCATCCTCCCCTCTCCGCACAGTATGCACCGCCACAGTCCCCCCATACCCACCCTCCTCCATGTCCCCACCCTGCATTGTACCACCCACAGTGTCCACCATGCGAACTGTACCATCGACATACGTGGGGACGGGTGGGGGGGTGGGGTATGTGCTGGGTGGGGAGCTGCTGGGGTCATGCTGCTGTTGATCATGTTGTTGGGAGGGGGCGTCTGCGCGTGGGCTGGCACCCTGGTGTGCGTGGGTGGGGGGTGCCAGTGTGTGTGGGGGGGGTGGACATGTGGAGCCATTGTGTGTTGGTAGGTGTGGTACTTAATACACAAGTATACCACAACACATTCATCATTATACATTCATTACACATCAATAAAAACACCCATAACACGTACCACTTGCCGAGCACCAATAGCAAGCCCAGCAAATCGCCCCCACCCAGCAGACGTACGATTCCAGGGGCCCTTTGCGGGGCCCGCACCCCCTGCGCCACCATAGCCAGCAGCTGCATCGGCACCTTCATGAGAAGGAGGGGCCTGCAGGTCCCGGGGGCCCCTTGCTTCTGCAACCTGGGGGTTGAATTGACTATGCGTGGTGAATTGATGATGCATGATGATGATAATGGTGTTGATGATAATGAGGAGGAGGAGGTTGTTGGTGTTGACCATGATGAGGAGGAGAAGGAGGAGATGTAGGGTTTACCATCACCCACAATAGACACACCACCACCACCACCCACAATACAAACACCGCCATCATCATCAACAAAACAACACACAATCACATTCGTAATCATACTCGCATAGCTGCTGCAATGAGTGGTACCAGCTGTGCTTGGGCTTCAGGTGGGGTGCGTGCAATAAACTTGTGCTGCATGAGATGCTTTGCTGGGGGACGTGCTTTTGGGTCCTGTGTGTGTGTATTTATATACTGTACATGCATAAAGTGTGTGTGTATGTGTGTATTCATGTGTGTGCATGAGTGTGTTCATGTACTGTGTATCACAAACACACACACTCCCCTCAGGAAAACTCCCTACCACCTCCACCAGCACCTCCACCACCCCCACACCTTGTACAAGCACTGGGCCACAAAGTCACTGAACGCCAATGACCACTTTTCCCTCTCACTCAGTGTTGGAGGTGGGTCACGAGAAATCATAAATATAACTCGCATGGGGTGCACACTCCAGCGGGGCGGCGACACCTCAGCCATCTCTATTGCACTGATACCCAATGCCCATATGTCTACCTTTCCATCATATCGTGACTCCTGGATAACCTCTGGTGCCATCCAGTGGGGGGTGCCGATAAAGGTGTTGCGTTTGCTTTTGGTGTCGGTGAGTTGGGCAGCGACGCCGAAATCGGCAAGTTTGACTTCTCCACGTTCGGTCAACAGGATATTGCCACACCTGTGAGGAGGGTGTTGTGTGGAGGGAGGTGTTGTGTGGAAGGAGGTGTGTAGTGGGAGGTGTGTGGTGGGAGGTGTGTGGTGGGAGGTGTGTGGAGGGAGGTGTGTGGTGGGAGGTGGGTGGCAGTATGTGTGCACATTTATGTGCTGCAATGTTATGTAGCAAAACACATACAGGTATGCCCAAACATGCATGTCAAGTATGCCCCCCCACACACAGCAAACAACACACATCCCAAACCCCATACTTGATATCTCGATGTAATTTCCCCATGCCATGTAAATACACCAACCCCCTGAGTGCCTCACTACACACATAACTGACCAGTGGTTCACTCAGGGGTTGACCAGAAGCATGCATGAGGTCACTCACTGAACCACCACCACAGTATTCCATTGCAATCCATAGGGCAGCGTCTGTATGCCAACTCCCCTGGGTGAGAAGAAAAAAAAAGGGCATAGTGGTGTGCATATTGCATAAGAAGAGGGGACACGAGAGGGGAGTGGGAAACAAGAGGGGAGAGGTTGGGAGAAGCAAGCCACGGTGTGCTGTCCACAAAATGACACACAATTTGGTATGCATGTGGTGTTCGTGCTTGTCAAGTGGGCACCTGCACACACATACACACACAATCAACATACCACACAACCGCGTACCCACCACCCACACCACTCACCAAGTACTTGACTATGTTAGGATGATCACAACTCTGCAATAAACTGATTTCCTCCTCAATCATGGATATGTCATTGTCACCATCATCCAGGGGTATGTTTTTCAATGCCACTGTGCGGTTGCTTTCAGTGTCAAGTGCTTTGTATACTGTGCCATAGGAGCCACGACCTGGAGTAGTGTGGGTGAAGTGTGTGTGTGTGTGTTGGCGTGGGTGGGTGGGTGGGTGGGTACGTGGTCGTATGTATGCATGATATAGGCAACATGTGTGTGGTGTGCAGTGCATGTAAGTGTCACACATGCGTACCCAATAATGTCAGCTGCTGGAAACGTTCATGTGGCACCTGTACAGCACCTTCTTCATGGTCATCCCCTGTGTACATGTCGAGGTGTGTAGGTGGGGACAATACAACTGGCGCGTAGAAGGTTGCACATGGCTGTACGCAACCAACTCTATTGCACAACGACAAGCGTGTGCGCATTGCATCCTATGCACAGACCACACAGGGCCAGAAATATTGCTAAAGGTACATTTGCGTACCTGGATGAGGTGCTGCATGGTCTGCAGCGTTGCCAACAGCACGAATGGTGCCCGTCCCCACAGCAATGGGGTGGCTCCGTGTTGTCATAGGATGCCTGTGTACACTGGCTAGCTGTGCTATTTTCTGATGTGCAAATGCACAAACTATATGTTGATACTGGGCGTGCAAATCAAGGGAAACAAGCGCGAGTTTTACTGATGCTGATGATCGTGATGGAGTACTGTGTGCATAATTTTGTTACAACCAACAACAACTGCATGAGGATCGTGTTGTAGCTGTTGATGTTTGTTTTATGAGGTAGTTTTTCTTGTTGTGAAATGTTAATTGGTCACTTGCAAGCGTGTCTGGCACAAATAGTTCGCCCTGTTTTTGTGTGTATACAAAACTAGCACATTTGCCAGTGTTTATGGCACTTGTAAATCACAGGGCTACAGAAAGGCGTTGAGACACACTGCAGCACAATGGCATTTTCATCATCATCATTCCAATGAGCAGCTCCAAACCCAAGGCATGCTGTCTTCTGTCAGCATACAATGACATCTGAACTGCATGCAGAATCACCAGAAAACAATCACAGGAGAATAAGCAGCTGGGTGATGTGCAGCGTGCAAAAAAGGGCGCAAAGGTCCACTTTTGTGTCCTGTGTGACTATCCCATTGCTGTGTATGGACGCTTGAAGCCATGCTTGCATGTATACTGCCTTGCATGTGCAAGTGAGCAGACATCGTGTACACTGTACGTTGGGAAGAGTATGATGCAACAAAATAAGATGTACACCGCACCTTTGCATATCTCATTCATCTACACAGGTGCCACAGCGACGTTGCACAGATTGAACGAATACCAAAAGCACCAGGCACCCAGATGTTTGTGTCATCTGCCACCCTTCAGGGCTTTACAAGTGCGTGTGTTGGGTTGTGTGTGAGAGGGTGGTTGTACAGCGCAACGAGAGTCCCCTGTTGTGCCACAGGCAGTGAAGAGTTTACAAATCATGCACAGCGAGTGTCGGCAATGCTGTCCATACGGCGGTAACAGTGGCAACACACAAATGGTGACTGTATGTGATGAAGAACACCACCACCATTTTTTGCACGTATTTGATTTGGAATTCATTGATGAAATCACAAAAGAATGTGCTTCATGCATTTCCAGCAGCCTCTCCAGCAGCCTCCTTGCTGTGTTGCAGCAGCGATATGCAATCCATCCGCGATCACATACCCACCCACGCAAACGGTGGAAAAGCGCAGCGCACGCCAAAAGAAACGGACCGCGGATCATTCAAGACAACTTTTCAAGGTACAATATAGGCGACAATGATCGCTGCTGCACATTGACTTTACCATCTGATCACCATCCCGCCTCGTTCTCAGCGGCTCTTGATGACTTTTGGATCGCACCCGCACACCTTTCGACCGCAAATATGGACGTACATCCTTGATCTTCATCGTGGCTTCCATCTTGAACTTTCCACCACCACGATGCATCCGACATCCTGGGCAGCATGTCCCCGCACCCGCGCACATGCCCGCATTGCAGCAGCTCTGGTGCATCATGGCGGTATGTTGACTGTGCATTCTCATCACACTACTCCCAAGCGTCACCCCCCTCCCCACGCCGCAGCCCAGCACGATGCAGCGTGTGCCCTTGTCGCACAGCTCTTCCACGTCTTCCCACATGACGAGGTTGTCCTCTTTCAATGTGCGCTTGCACTGTCCAAGATTGCGCACACATCCATGCAGGGCTGCACATCACCGTGCACACTTGGGGTAGGTCCCCCCCCTGCCTTTTTCGTGTCCACCCTGTGTGCAACGGCATTCCCTCCCCACGAATGGCAGTGCCTCATTGACCACGTGCTGGTCAATGGACCGTATTTCCTCGCCCTCGTCGCAGCAGCAACAGCCACGGTCCCCCCCTGCGCACACAAGACACACCCTGACGTGCGCAAGGTGTTGGCGCTCGCATACGCTGCATATAAAATGCCGCACAAGGCATATGGAGGGGCTGCCCTTCGTCGTACCCCACCGCCACCATGGCGATGACATGTGCATACAAGTGCGCACATTGCGGTTACACTTTCTCGCATGTTGACTGTGTTGACCACCATACATATTGGTATGGGGCAACGATGACAAACAGCTATTGCTGTGCCTGTTGTTTTGCTGTACAAAAAAAACCAAAAAAGCACACTACCAAAACACACACTTGTAACAACCCTGCGGCACGCACACAATGCGCCAAACACAAAAAAAACAAGTGGTAGTACGTCTGTCACGCTCACACCGTATGTTTTCTTAGCTGTGTCACACAGTTGCTCCCGTCCACATACATCCCACCACACACATATACCTCATACAACCCAATCTCTATCCAATGCACAACCTCCATATCATACCCACATGCACACTCGTCGTACAACACACGCTCCACCTCTGTGCAACCATCACCCCTGCACTTTACAACACCCCCTGCACTTTACAACAAACGCTCCACCTCTGGGAAAAAGTCTTGCAGGGGTTTTTGCTCCAGGGGCCCCGACTTGAGACCCTGCAGGGCCTGCGCAGTTGCCCGAGCACCTGCCAGGGTGGTGATGATGGGTACCTTCATAGACAATGCCAGGCGGCGAAGGTCCTTGCCGTCTCGCACATCGGGCTCATCTCCAGTGGAGGTGATGATCATCATTTGAATCTGTCCGTTGCGCATGAGGTCACCGGCATTGGGGCGGCCTTCTTTGATTTTGAGGACAGTTGCAGCTGCAACACCTTCCTCCTTGAGTGCCTTGGCAGTACCTGTGTAGGGGGGTGGGTTGTGTTGACCATGTGAGTGTTGACCATGTGTGAGTGTTGACCATGTGTTGATGATGTTGTCACAGTATTGAGAGTGTCCCATCACCTCCCCCACACATTTCCCCCAACATACCCCCAACACATCCCCCCTACACTGCCCCCCCAACACCACCCCAACACACCCCCAACACTCCTTACACCCCCCCAAACACACCCACCTTCTGTTGCAATGATGCCATACCCCAACTCCTTGAGCTGCTTTGCCACTGGTGCAATATCCTTCTTATACTTATCCACCATGGTAATGAACACATTCCCCTCCAATGGAAGCCTATTACCAGCAGCAATAGCAGCCTTGGCATAGGCATTGGCAAAGGTGGAGTCGATGCCCATGACCTCACCTGTGGAACGCATTTCAGGGCCAAGGAGAGTATCTGCACCTGGGAATTTCTCAAAGGGGAGGACTGCTTCCTTGACTGCCACGTGGTTCTGTGGGGGGGGGGGGGGATGAGTGGGGGGGATGTAGTGATGATAAATGTAGATTAATTAGCAACATTGTATAGGAACAACATTGTTGATGTAGAAACCCAATTACAACCATTCACAACCATTCACAACCATCACAACCAATCACACCCCATCACAACCAATCATCACACCCCATCATCACACCCCATCATCACACACCACCATACCAGCTTGGGCTCCTCTGTAAACCCAATATCCTGCAGCGTCTGCCCCGACATGAGCAAGCTGGCAAACTTGGCCAGGGGCAGCCCCACAGCCTTGGCCACAAACGGCACCGTACGCGATGCACGAGGGTTGGCTTCAATGATGTACACCTCCTCATCCTGCACACAGTACTGAATGTTAATCAACCCCACCACCTTGAGAGCCTTGGCAAGCTTGACAGTCCACTCACGAATGGTATCAAGGCACTTGGTGGGGATGGTTTGAGGTGGGATGGCGCATGCAGAGTCACCGCTGTGTACACCTGCTTGTTCGATGTGCTGCATGATGCCGCAGATGACGACGTTGCCGTCTTTGTCTGCGAGGGCGTCCACGTCGAGTTCATCGGCACGGTCGAGGTACTTGTCAACCAACACGGGCTTGTCGGGGTCCACCTGGGTGTGTGGGGGGGGTGGGGGGGTGTATTGATAGGGGAGAGGCAGGTGTTGTATGTTGAACATAATATCACACACATGTCATCATACAAACATGGGTCATCATATTCCTACATAAAACCAACTGCACAACAGCCCCACCCAAACCCCCCCACAAACACACCTGTACTGCATTCTTGATGTACCGACGCAGGTCATCATCATTATACACAATCTCCATCGCTCGCCCACCCAGCACATAACTAGGCCGCACCATCACAGGGTACCCCAGTGACGTGGCCACCTTGAGCGCCTCGACCTCGCTGTATGCAGTCCCACCAGGGGGCTGTTTAATGTCCAGTCGGTTGAGTAATGCCATCCAACGGTCACGGTCCTCTGCCTCATCGATGCTGTCTGGTTGTGTCCCCCAAATTTGCACCACGTCAGTGCCGTCGGCAGTGGGAATGGGGTTTTCAGTGAGTGCCTGCTGCAGTGCAGTGGCGAGCTTGAGTGGTGTTTGACCACCAAATTGCACGATGATACCATTGGGTCGTTCCTTTTCGATGACGTTGAGTACGTCTTCGATGGTCAGGGGTTCAAAGTAGAGGCGGGAGGAAGTGTCGTAATCGGTGGAGACGGTTTCCGGGTTGCTGTTCATCATGATGGTTTCATATCCAGCAGCACTGTGTGGGTGGGATGAGGGTGAAGAGGTGAGGGTGCGTGGAGGGACGAGGGTGTGTAGAGGGGTGGTATTGTATGGTGATACATACAACACACAACAGGGATGACCCCATGGATACACGACAGACACACCAACACACCAACCCCCGTCCTCACACACCAATCCACACACACAACAACCCCCCCCCACACACAAACACATCGTACCGCAGGGAAAACGAGGCATGGCAGCAGCAGTAGTCAAACTCAATACCCTGCCCAATCCTATTAGGCCCACCACCCAGGATCAACACCTTTTTCTGCTCATCTGTTGCGCTCTCATCCTCACCATCATACGTGGCGTACATGTAACTGGTGGTAGCTGCAAACTCAGCGGCACATGTGTCTACTCGTTTCATAACGGGCACCACCCCGGCTGCCTTGCGTGCTGCGCGTACTTCACTGATGGTGTGGTTGCCAACTGTGAAATGAAAGGGGAGGGGATGGGTTGAAAAAAACATTTTGGGGGGGAACAATCCAGGTGGAGAGTGTACGCATACAACATAGCATATACCCCGTGTGCATGTGCGCCATCAATGCACCCCTCCCTCTCAACAGACATCCCCAAACCGTGAACATCACACAACAAACATCCCCAACACATCCACATCACACAACACCCACACCCTCACATACTCAGGTAGCGGGCAATCTGGGAGTCGCTAAACCCACGACGCTTGACCTCAACCCAATCCTGTTCACCCAAATCACTCAGTCGCTGTGTGTTCAACCACTGCTCCACCTTGTGCAGGTCCTCAAATTGCGCCACAAACCAGGGATCAATACTTGTCAATTCCACCACACGTTCTGCAGTCATGCCATCGTCAAAGGCTTGCTTGATCACGATCATACGCTCGGGGTTGGGGGTGCGTAGGTTGAAGATAACGGCATCCTGGTCGAGGCGTTTCCACCCACGGGGGAGGGCCCAGCCGTCCAGGCCTGTTTCTAAACTGCGCATTGCTTTTTGGAAGGATTCCTGGGGTGTGGGTGGGGGGGTACGGGTGTGTGTATAGGTGTGTATGGGTGTGTATGGTGTGTATGGGTGTTGCATGGGTGTTGCATGGGTGTGTATGTGTGTGTATGTGTGTGTATGGGTGTGTATGGGTGTGAATGCATGCATGCAACCACTGCTGCTTTGATTCCATTGGCTGTGTGCATGTACTGCTGTATACTGTGTACTATATACACCCCCACACACACCACACACCCCCACACACTACATACATACACACATCCACACATACACCTCATACCCACCTGGAATGTGCGTCCAAATGCCATTGCCTCACCCACACTCTTCATCTGTGTGGTCAAAAAGGGCTTGGCTCCGGGAAACTTTTCGAATGCAAAGCGAGGAATCTGTGTAGAGGGAGGGCATGTGTGTAGAGTGAGTGAGTGAGTGTGTGTAGAGTGAGTGTGTGTGTGTAGAGTGAGCGTGTGTGTGTAGAGCATGTGTGTGTGGAGTGCGGGTTTGTGTATATACGACATGCAACAATGTGGGGTTGACGTGTACAACACAAACATGCATGATGGGGCTGCAACAACAACAACATGGTGTATAAAATATCTTACTCTCTACCAACACCACCCTCACACCCAACACCTCTCACACACACCTCCTCACACCCACCCCCTCTCACCCACCCTCTCACCCACTCTCACCCCTTTACCTTGGTAACAATGTAGTCAATAGAGGGCTCAAATGAAGCAGGTGTCATGCGTGTGATATCATTGGGTATCTGATCAAGTGTCTGACCCACAGCAAGCTTGGCAGCAAACTTGGCAATGGGAAACCCAGTCGCCTTGGATGCCAGTGCAGAGGAGCGGGACACACGGGGGTTCATTTCGATGATGATCATTTCCCCATCGACTGGGTTGATGCACATTTGGACATTGGAGCCACCACATTCCACACCCATCTCACTGTGGGGGGTGGGTGGGGTGGGGTGTTTGTGTGTGTTTGTGTATACTTGTGTGTGTGTTTGTGTACACTTGTGTGTGTGTGTGTACATGTGTGTGTATGTGTTTGTGTGTATGTCTGTATAAATTTGTGTGTGTATTTGTCAATGTGTTTTACATTTCTGTGCTCACCAGTTCTCATGATGATCACCATTCCATCCCTCACCACACACAGCAACACCCATACCCCCCACCACACACAGGCATTACTCATACCGAATGATGTCAATAGCAGCATCACGCAGGCGCTGGTATTCCTTGTCAGTCAGCGTTTGGGCAGGTGCAATGGTTATACTGTCACCAGTGTGCACACCCATGGGGTCCACGTTTTCAATGGAGCAGATAATGACTACGTTGTCGTTCATGTCACGCATCACCTCCAGCTCATACTCCTTCCAACCCAACAAGCTCTTCTCCACCAAGATCTGTGTGTGTGTGTGGGGGGGGGTTATGTTGTGAAATGGGGTGTTGCGAGGGGCAGGAGGGACACAACATGATGTTTGACGTGAATGTGTGTGTTAAGTGATTGATGTGTGTGTTTGGCGATTGATGTGTGTGTGTGTTGAGTGTGTGATGTGTGTGTCTGATGCACATGTTTCCCTAATGCACACCAAGACCAACAACACACACCACCACCAACACGCCAAAACACAAAAAACACACCTGGTTGGTCATGGAGGCGGAAATACCAGCAGCACAAATCTCATTATACTCATCCCAATTGTATGCAATACCACCACCAGTACCACCCAGCGTAAATGCAGGGCGAATCACAAGGGGAAAGCTGCCGATGATTTCTGCTGCACGACGAGCCTCTTCCATGGATGTTGCGATTTCACTTTGTGCACATTTGAGGCCAATTTTCTCCATGGCAACACGGAAGAGTTCACGGTCCTCTGCCTTGTCGATGGAGGGGAGTTTGGCACCAATGAGCTCCACACCATGCTTTTCAAGGATGCCACGCTGTGTATGGTGGGCATGGTGTGGGGGTTGTGTGGGGGTTGTGTGTGGGAGCAAAGGGGAAAACAACATTCATGTGGGGAATGGTTGTGTGGGGAAGGTATGGGGAGGGTATGGGGAGGGTATGGGGATGATGTGGGGGTGGTGTGGATATATATACACACACAAAACACAAAAATACACATTCACACAAAAAAGCACACCTCTGAGAGTGCCTTGGCAAGGTTGAGCCCAGTCTGACCACCCATAGTAGGCAACACTGCATCAGGCTTTTCCTGAAAGTTGTATGTCGAGCGTGTGTGTAGGTTGTATATTGAGTGTGTATATTGAGTGTGTTTTGAGTGTATATTGAGTGTGTATAGGTTGTGCCTACATGGGTGGGACAGTCCAACACAACCCCCCAACACCCATACACTCTCACTGTACCTTGATGAGGATCTCCTCCACTGCATCCACCGTCATGGGTCCCACATAGGTGCGATCAGCCACACCAGGGTCTGTCATGATGGTGGCCTGTGAACATTTGGAGGAAGACATGTGATAAAGTATGTATGTGAAAGACATGCGAAAGAAAGTAACCATGTGAAAGAGAGGCAAAATGTGAAAGTAACCGTGTGAAAGAATGTAGACATGTGAAAGAAAACAACCACTTGAAAGAAACACAACAAACCATGTGGTACACTGTATGCATTGTACACTGTATGCATTGTGGTATGCATTGTATACTGTATGCATTGTGGTATGCATTGTATACTGTATGCATTGTACTTGAACAGTATGCATTGTGGTATGCATGCAACTATAGAGTAACGCATGTGCATCCGTAGCCCCCATGCAAAACCTCCTACCACAACACAAACACGTACCGGGTTGCTATTGACAAGCACAACCTCGTAACCCTCAGACCTGTGTTGTAACAAGATACAATGACTATGTACTACATTGCCCCACATACACAATCCACCACCACATACTTGAGGGCTTTGCACGCTTGGGTGCCCGAATAGTCGAATTCGCACGCCTGTGGAGACCATACATGGATGAATACCACCTGCACGCTCCCTCACAGCGTGCCCAATGACCCCCTTCATCACAGCAGCTCGTACCTGGCCAATGACAATAGGTCCAGCGCCAATGACCATGATCTTCTTCAAGTCTTCACGTTTTTTCGATGCTGATCCTTCTGCCCATGCCAAGAATGCAGGGGCCGATTTGACAGTGCCATTGCCACTCGAGGACGTCTTGGCGTCTGGTGCTGCAACACACACAATCTGCTGGTGGCTGCCCCCCGTTTGGTGCCCCCCGATGCGGCGGTGGCGACGACCAAGGGCTTTACGCGCATGTACAGTGGACGGCAAAGGCCTGCCCACCAGGCTATGGCTCTGCAGCATAGCCTGGCTGTTCATCAAGGGCCAATCAAGATTATGGGAAAACCTAACTCGGCCTTGGCGCTGCAAGAAGTGGTGGAGAACCGCGGCAAATAGCACTACACAGCGTCACGTTACAAAACGAAATGTGCTAGGGAGTTGTTGTGGCACATAGGACGTAATTTTCAAGTCCACCAACACATCGAGGTGGTGCAACACGTGTGTGCCCTTTTTCCATCACTCTCAAGTTGCCACTCTCAATCCTTGTCCAATTGCAACACAGCCATGAATGCTTCCTGTGGTACATCCACCTTGCCCACCGACTTCATGCGCTTCTTGCCCTTGGCCTGCTTTTGCAACAACTTTTTCTTGCGCGATATGTCACCGCCATAACCTGGGTGCCATGTGTGGGTGCCATGGGTGTGCATATATACAGGCTGTCTAGGATGGTCACTCAAGCACCACCTCACACATACATTTTGCCAGCACATCTTTGCGGAGGGCACTCAATGACTCAGCTGCCACCACTCGGGATCCAATGGCTGCTTGAATAGGCACCTTGAACTGCTGTCGGGGGATGAGCTCTTTGAGCTTTTTCACCAAACTACGCCCCACCTGTGGAATAATAGTGGGAGGAGTGGGTGTCTGTTATTAATGACAATACAAGCACTGTGTGTATATATATAACACAACCACCACAGATATGGACACCCAACGAGATGGACCCACCCAAATCAACACCCCACCACCCACCCCTCATGCATACCGGGTATGCCTGGTCCCTATGCACAATGGTTGCCAGTGGGTCGACTGCTTCATTGTTGATCTTGACATCCAGCCGCACCAGGTCGTTGATCCTATACCCAGTGACACTGTACTCCATAGAGGCATACCCACGACTGCGTGATTTCAGTGCATCAAAGAAATCTGTCACAATCTGTTTTTGTGTTGAAGATTTGTGTGGGAGATGGTGTGGATGGTGTGCATGGTGTGGTAGGTGTGGGATACCACACAACACAACACACAACACAATGCACACACACACACACACACTCACACACACAACACCCCTCCAACACACCTCTGCAAGCGGCATGTTGTAAGTCAACGTCGTACGCTCCTCTGTCAAGTATGTCATATCCACATACTCCCCCCTCCGCTGCTGTGCAAGCTCCATCAGCGTCCCCACATACTCCTTGGGTGTGATCACCTCCAGGCGACAATACGGCTCACTGATGTCCTCCCTCACAGAAGCATCCGGAAGCTTGGCTGGGTTGTCCACAATGTGCTCCTCCCCATCGGTGGTGGTGCATCGGTACACGACTGTGGGGGCGGTGGTGATGAGCTCGAGGTTGTATTCTCGCTCCAACCGTTCCTGTACGATTTCCATGTGTAGGAGACCTAGGAAGCCACATCGAAAGCCAAAACCCATAGCAGAGGACACCTGGATGTTTTTTTGGGGGTGTGGGGGAGGTGTGACTTGGGTGTGTGTGCAGCGGCACCTCCCTGCACCCCCCACACATCTGCCAACAAACACACTGCAACCCCCACGTCTGGCCCCCCCACATCCAACCAATCATACCTCTGGTTCAAAGGCCAGGGCAGCATCATTCAACTGTAACTTCCCCAGAGCTTCCCTCAGATCCTCATACTCATCACTGTTGATAGGAAACATGCCACAAAACACCATGGGGCGCGCCTCTGCATAGCCAGCAAGGGGTTGGGCTGCAGGGCGTTTTCTGAGGGTGATGGTATCACCGACACGAGCATCTGCGACGGATTTAATGCTTGCTGATACATAGCCCACCTCACCAGCAAACAAACAGTCCACCTGGGTAGGGTTGGTTGCGTTGGATAAGTTTAAGAGGGAGGGTGGGGAAAGGGAGGGCATGATCACATCTGTACACACCTCAACACACACACACACACACACACACACACACACACACACACACACATACATACATCCACACCTGACACCCCCCCCACAACCCTCATACACACACACACACACACCTCCACTTGCTTGGGAGCCAGCACGCCAATCTCAGTGACCTCATATTCCTTGCCAGTGTTCATCAACTTGATAACATCCCCCTTGCGTACACTCCCATCCACCACCCTGAAATACACCACCACACCCTGTGTGTAGGGTGGGGGGGGAGGGTGTTGTGTAGGGTGGGGGGGCATGTGTTGTGGCGTGGTAGTATGTACAGTATGGTGCACGTACATACAGTATATACTATGCACACACTGCATGACCACGTAAACACATACACACACACAAACACACACCCCAGTCACAATCACATACATCACACACCCCATACTTTACATACACTCTCTCCTACACGCGCTCCTACACGCACTCCTACACACTCTCCTACACACTCTCCTACACACTCTCCTACTTACCTTGTATGGATCATAATATGAATCAAAAATCAATGCCCGTAATTCAGGAGTGTCTACATTATCTGTTGGTGGTGGTATACGTTGCACCACTGCCTCCAATATCTCATCAATACCCAGACCCATCTTGGCTGAGGCAAGTATAGCATTACTGCAATCCAAGCCCACCACTTCCTCAATTTCTCGCTTGACTCGATCCGGGTCCGCCCCGGGCAGGTCAATTTTGTTGAGCACCGGGATGATTTCTAATTCATTTTCAAGGGCAAGGTAGACATTGGCGAGGGTCTGTGCCTCCACACCCTGGGGGGGGGGGGAGGGATGAGGGGGTGGATACGAGGTGTGGTGGTTGGTGTAGTTGCCTGGTGGACGTGGGTTGTTGATACACACGCACACGCATGCATACATGCGCATACGCGTGCGTAGAGAAACATGTACACCTGCATCTCACCATACACTCCCCGGTGGTATACTCAACACACAATAACACACTCCATACCCCGAACCCCACAAAACCATCCCACATCCTCCCCCCCCCACGCACCTGACTTGCGTCCACCACAAGCAGAGCCCCCTCACATGCAGCAAGCGACCGACTCACTTCATATGTGAAATCCACATGACCAGGTGTGTCTATGAGGTTGAGTGCATACTGCTGCCCATCTGAAGCTGTGTATCGCATGCGGGCTTGATTGAGCTTGATGGTGATGCCTCGTTCACGTTCCAAGTCCATGCCATCCAGAAATTGTGCCTGAGTGGGTGTGTTGTAATGTGTACTTGTGGGTTTTCTTACATAGGGAATGGGTGTGGTATAATGTGTGTATATGGGAGAGAGCATGGGTGTGGTATAATGTGTGAATATACAAAAGGGAATGGGTGTTGTAATGTGTGTATATGGGGGAGGGAATGGGTGTGGTATAGTGTATACATGCATTACCCCTCACACACACATACATACTCCCACTCTTGCACACATACATAACCCCCCCACACACACATACACACCCCTCTCCCCCCCACACACACATATCACCGCACCTGCATGTCACGTGATTCTACTGTGTCAGTTTTGATCAACAGCTGATCAGCAAGTGTGGATTTGCCATGATCAATGTGTGCAATGACACTGTGGGTGTGTGTAGGTGTCAGTGTGGGTGTAAGTGAGGGTGTGTGGAGGTATGTCTGTTGTGTGTGATACGCATGTGTGGGGGGGTGCAAGTATAATTCAATACACAGTGTGCACATTACAACAGCACAACACTGCTCCATCAGTATACTAGGCAAACATCGGTACCTAAAGTTGCGGATGTGTGTTGGCGGTACCTGTATGTGATTACGTGTACATACACATGTGCGTGTGTACAACATGGCATACCCAGAGCCACATCCCAAGCCAAATCCCCCCCCCCCCCCCACACACACAACCTACCTTGACCACCTTGCCGTCACCAAACTTTTGACCAGGCTGTACCACACTGGCGGGCTCGGCAACACAGCGGGGTGCCTGTACTGCCAGTGATCGCTGCCTACTTGCACGTGTCGATCCTTGTGTGTGCAAAGATGGGTTGCCCAAAAAGCTGCTGCCTAGAGTAGTTGTATAGCCACGCTGCAGTGAAACAAACACATGCGATGGCGTAGAGTGGTAGCTACAGCTCGCGTGTGCAGACGCCGACGTGCTAGGCACATCCGTGACAATGTGCGGTGTGCTGTAATGCCTCAACATGGCAATTATGGTGCGAACAACACTGCAACTCGCTCTACTCAATTATCAGCTGAATGTGCACTGCTGGCTGTGTGGTTGTGCGGAGAGACTGTTGTTACACAGCCATTTGCGTGGAACGCAACGATTATGAAAAGCGGAACACAAATTGTATTGCAAGTTGGGCTTATTTTTTCTTCTTCCCACCTTTCGCTCGAAACCGGTGCACCACCCTCCCCTGCTGTTGCTTGCCACCACGCTTGCCACCACCCTTTCGTGGTGTGGATCGCTGGCGCTTGCGTATCTGGTCCATCCTTGCAGCCACTGGCATTGCCTTGCGCTTTTGCTTTTCCCTGTTTTTGATACGGTTTCCGTGCAGGTCCCAAACACATCAAGCAGTCCCATTTTTCACACAACATAGCAACCACAAATAAAACACATCAACACACAGCACCCCATCAACACACAGCACCCCATCCACACATACCTGTTTGACAAACCCCCCTGTTTGGCCTTTTTCCGTTTGGCTGCAGCCCCAAATTCCTCCCGCCCCTCTCGCCCCTTGAGCACCATCTCCAATCGAGCCTGCTTGTCCTTGCGCCACTTTATGTTGGCTGCCAAATCATCACCAGTGACCCTATGCTCTGTGATGGTACCCAACTTGTCCTGTGTGAGAAGGAGGAGGAGGGTTGTGGAGGTTGTGTGTGTGGAGGTCACATGGACACGTGTGGAGGGAGCGCGCGCGTGTGTGTGATGCAGAACCATCAACTGTGAATGCATGTACACCCATGCCACCCATGCCATGCAAACACAACCTCAATCATACACCACACACAATGCCCATCATCACACCACCACCCCTCCTCATAGGTGTATGCATGTACACAAAACCCAACCCTCCTCATAGGTATTCCCCACCCTCCTCATAGGTGTATGCATGTACACAATACCCAACCCTCCTCATAGGTATTCCCCACCCCTTTCCATAGGTGTATGTATACAAAACCCACCTGAAACTCGAGCATCTCATCCGCCTCTTCCTCAGCAGCCGCCATGATACGATCCCTCCTATGTGCAGTCATGGATGCAGATTTCAATCCGTGTTTGGCCAGGGCAGCTTCGACTAACTGCTGATGACGTAATTCCCGGATTCGGTCAAAATCGTCTTCAGTCAAAATACGGGTGTATTCTAATGGGAGGTTGTTGTTGTCCAGTGGGAGGGTGTTGTTGTCATGTGTGTTGGGTGTCTGCTTGGCTGTTGCCAGACGCTTGCGTAACGATGCCATGCTGTGTGTATGGTTGGGTGGGTTGGGAGGGTGGGTGGGTGGGTGGGAGACAGGTTGGTTGCATATGCATGTGTGAGACAGGTTGGTTGCATATGCATGGAGCAGCAATGTGTGTACTACATGTGCTACATGAAAATGGCTATGTGCTGCTATATGTGGTAATACATGAAACCTACAATGTGCTCCTATGTGTGGGACATCATGAAACCTACCTCTCAGGGTCTGCATCAAGGGTTCTCTTGCGTCCTGATGCTTGTCTTACCTCCACCTCTTCTCCATCACCATCATCATCATCACTATGTACCTCCTCCTCTTCTCCCTCTTCCTCGTCCTCTTCCTCTTCCTCGTCCTCCTGTTCTTTTCCGTCTAGTGATGCACCATCCAATGTATCCACCTCTTCTTCTTCCTCAACAACATCTCCATCCTCCTCGTCCCCACTCCCCTCTTCTTCCTCGTTTCCACTCCCAATACCAGCCTCACCATCATCATCGCTCCCCCCCTCCTCTTCCTCCTCCCCCTCATGCAGGGCAGCCTCGAGCAAGTCTGCACCCACCACACGCGTCGCTGCCTGCTGATATCCATATTGCTGCACCTGCCTCTTCATATCTGCCCCCCTTCCCCTATCCCGCTTTTCCAACAGCCCTGGTGCCAGCTCCCGAAACAGCCCCACCAATCCACGTGCTGCACTACTCACGACTTTGTTACGATATTTTTTATACCCAACTAAATCATGCAGCAGGTCTGGTGCCATGACGAGGGGGCAGCGTACACAGAGTTCACGCACTGTTTTGAGACCAGTGGTGATTGCTTCTGGACGTGCTGCATCATGCACAAACTGGTCACATAGCTGGCGGAGGACGGGGGCAAGGACTTCGGGGGGGACCAGGTCATGTGTTGCCTGTATTGGTGAGGGGGGTGAAGTGGGGGATAAAGTGGGGGAATGGGGCGGGAGGTGGGGTATGGTGTATGGGAAGAGTGTGCTGCGAAGAGCAGTGTTTCAGGATATGCACACACATGTACATATTCATACTGACACACCAACATACCAACGTACACACCAACAGACAAACAGACACACACCAACAGACACACCAACACAACACACCACACAACAGAACACACACACCTGCACCAGTGCAGCAAGGATGGTATTGGCATCCCGCTGATGAGGTTGAATATACTTTTGCAAGTAGGGGTATAGATTCAGCAGCAACAGCTTGTGCATACCCACAATACGGCTAAGTAGGGTGAGCAACAGGAGGCGTGTTTCATATCGCAGCCCACCGGATTGTATACGGGTGAAGAGTTTTTCACTCAAGCTCTATGCATGGGGGGGGGAGTGTGTGTGTGTGTGTGTGTGTAGGTGGGTGGGTGGGAGAGCGTGTGTACGCAAAAGGATGTCTGCCCCCAAAAACCACAACAACGCAACATACACAAAATACAAACCACAATCCACACATACACCCCCCCCCACCTGTGGATCATGCAGCAATTGCAATGCAGCAAAGCTCTCCTTTTTGGCAGCTTCCTCTGTTCGACTTGCTTTACGAACTGAATTCATCACCCTCTTGAGCTTTGCCTGTTTCTTCTTTTTGCTTGCAGATGTTCCTTTTTTACAGGCACGATATACATCCTCCTTGGTGGGTGCAGCTGGCTTGCCCTCCCCATCACTCTCATCATCTGAACCTGTGTATTGAGATGTATTGAGTATGTATCGGGTGGGAGGGGGGATGGAGGAGGTGTGGATACGTGATATGTGGGGTGCTGAGGAATGGTGCTGGATGGTATTGCTGGGCGCAAGGCCATATGTGTAAGTAATTAGGTACATGAGCATGTGTGCAAGAGTATGTGCACAAGAGCATGGTGGCTGAAGAACAAGCACATTGTAGTGCAAGAGCATGGTGATTGAAGTGCATTGTAGTATACATTTCCCCAACACGCACCATCATCCTGTGCTTCATCTTGCCCCAGGAAAAACTTGACTGCAGGTAACATCACTGCTACATCCTTGTGAAGCAATGCCGTTGCTGTGAGGGGGTGGATAGGATGTTTGTTTGTGTGTGTGTGTGTGTGTCTTTGTGTGTGGGGGGGGTGGGGGGGGTATATGTGCAGCCAAAGTATGTCATGTGGACTGTGTGCATCATGCTTGCATGCCCTGTACACCACCATGTACCACCATGTATACCACCATGTATGCATAATAGAAGTATGTACGGATAATTGCACATGTTCAAATGCACACACACAACATGCACAGACAGCCTCACACACATGCCCAGATAGCCTCACACACACACACCTGACCCCCCCCCCCCCCCCCCCCCCCCCCCCCCCCCCCTCCCCCCTACCAATGACGTTGACAGTCTTTGCATCCCTCCACACACCCCGCCTGTACAATTCACACAACACTGCAAGCGACTTCTTGGCAGTGCGTGTGTTGTCACCAGCAAGTATGGTGTAGAGGAATGACTGCAGCTGCCTGTTGAGTGCTTCATTGACGTGCTTTTTATTGCTGTTTTTAATATCTGTGTGTGATGTGCGTGTGATGTTATGTGATGTACGTGTGATGTTATGTGATGTACGTGTGATGTTATGTGATGTATGTGTCTTTTGTTGGGCATTATGTGAATGCTCATGTGTTGTGCTGGGAGAGACAATGGATGCGTTACATGTGCTCATGTGTTGATGTGTATGCTCCTGCATGTTCCTGTATGTTCCTGTGTCTACAACCCCCCCCCACTTACCAGCAACAATATGCCGAAAACATGTCTGTCGCAACAGCTTGTCTGAACACCGAAACAGCTTGAAGAGAAGAGGCAGTGTTTGTGTGGCTGCAACCTGCCCTCGATGCCTGAGCAAGATGAGGGACTTGACGAGTGACAGACGCAGGTCGGGGTCTAGCACTGCACCCTGCCTGTCCAACAGCTCCATGAGCTCCTCTGCAAAGCTGCTGGTGCTGTCCTTGTAGCAGTAGGCAACCTGGTCATGGTGGGATGCGGCACAACACATTTGTGGGGATGTGGCCACATGTGCATGTACGTGCAACATGCGTACATAGTTTGTGATACGCACGCCACCCCAACCAAAAGTACACCTGCGCAATAAAGTTAGTGAGGTCTGCAAGCTGCTGGTCGTTGTCAGTTGGTTTGAGGAGAAACACCGCCAGGCACGCCTTGTGATGCTGCAGCTGTTGCATAAACTCGTCCTTGTATCCCTCAGGATCCACCTTGATGCGCCCCTGTGATGCGATAGGGAATAAAGGGTGTAATTTCCAAGTAATTGGGGGCGTGTGGTGGCAAACAGTGGCAACAGGACGCCACGACCTGGAGCGCAAGCAAATCAGCCATGACGGCGGGATTTTGGTCAACTGGCGCCCTGCCCGCGCAATGGTAGTATCAAATGCGTAATAAGTGATGTGTGTGAGGCGCACAATGTGCTGTAATATAGTGTCACGAAACAACCACACTTTCTTTTTACATGCAGGGTATGTTTTGTTTGAACAAAACTCATGTACTTTGTACACCAATCTACATCACCCACCTATATACAAAACAAACCCCTCCAAAGGTGCAAGGGAAACAGTCAAGGGCAACAGTCCATCAATCACACAGCAGCAGGTTTGTGGGGATGCTGTCGCCTATCAGCGCCTCATGCAGCGCACATCAACCATACTTGTATCGTAAGCCTATTTTTGACAAGTTGTGCATCACGTGGCAGGCTCTGCAGCCGCCTTGCATGCCGTTGTCATCATATTTGTCCTGCAGCTTTGCTCCACGAGGTTTTCCCTTGATTTGGTGTAGTATATAGTACTCTATGCATATGACGTTTGTATACACACGCATATTGTACATTGTATGCTTTGATCTACACCACCCTGCTCATGCAATCACAGTATGGCCTACGTACCACCCAACAAGCGTGGTGGTTCTAGCGGTGGCAGCATGCCACCATCCAACCCACCAAAAGGCAGTGACAGCTTTCGTTACGGAGGCGTGCGTGGTGATGGCTACTCACGGTATGGGAACATGAGGGTCGATGATGATGATATGATGTCTGCATCGCTTGTCATACAAGACAGTGCACAACACACCACCCTATTTGCACAGTGGCAATGGTGGCACCATGCACCGATCATCAAGTAGCAATGGCCTCGGCAGCCGCAACTCGAGTAGCAACAACCTTGCAAGGGCCGCCCTGGGCCCCCCCCTCGAAACCCGCTTTGCCAATTGGCAGCCTAGTGAGCGCATTCTTGCCATGACACAACAACAGATTGTAGATGCACGTGAACGACTCAATGTGACAGTGGATGGTGATCCGTCAAGCAGCGGGGCAGATGGCGCAGATGATGTTGCTCCCATTGAATCGTTTGACGACATGGTGCGTGGAGAGTGTTGTTGTAGATGTTGTCATATGGAATGATTGTTGTTGGTGCATATTGATCTGGGGGATTGATACATATCTGATATCTCATGTCACATCTGAATTCCAATCTCCATCCAATCTCCCATCCCCATCCCACACAGAACCTTGATGCGGGTGTGCTACGTGACATTCGCGCTCATGGGTATGAGCGCCCAACCCCAATTCAGGCACAGGGTATCCCCGTGTGTTTGAGAGGGAGGGATATCTTGGGTTGTGCAGAAACTGGGAGTGGTAAGACAGCATCGTTTGCCATCCCAATGGTGCAACACGTGTTGCAACAGGTATGTGTTATGGATGGGTGGGTGTATCGTGTCGTTTGTATTGTTTCTGCCTGTATGTATACACCGACAAGCGCACATACATATACACCTACACACCCACACACCCACACACCCACACCTACATGCACATCTGCACACACCACACACCTACACACACACACCTCTACACACACACACACACACCTACAGGACCCCCTGCGGCGTGGTGATGGCCCATTGGCACTGGTACTAGCACCAACACGTGAGCTTGCACAGCAAATTGAAGTAGAGACACAGAAATTCAGTACATCTTCACGTAACAAGGTGTGTTTGTATGTGTTTGTATGTTTTTTTTTAATGTGAATGACCATTAGTGTGTGTAACCATGTGTGTGTGTGTGACCATGTGTGTGTGTGATCGACCATGTGTGTGTGTGTGATCGACCATGTGTGTGTATATGACAATATGTCATAATCTGCACCCCCTCACATGCACCCAACACAACCCCTCCCCCCCGCCACCCCCACCACCACACACACAGTGTAAAACATCCATCATCGTTGGTGGCGTCAACATGAATGACCAACGCATGACCCTGCGCTCTGGTGTAGAAATTGTCGTAGCCACCCCAGGCCGCCTCATTGACCACCTACAGCAAAACAACACCAACTTGTCCCGAGTGGGGATAATCGTGCTGGATGAGGCTGATCGTATGCTTGATTTGGGGTTTCAACCACAGATTGAGGAGATTTTGCAAAATGTGCCTGTCAAGCGTCAGACATTGTTGTTCAGTGCAACCATGCCAGAGGAGATTGAGAAGCTGGCACGTACATATCTCACCAATCCTTTTCGTGTCAAGGTATGTTGTTTTTGGGTGGGGTTGGGGTGTGTATTGGGTGTGTGTATGAGTGTGTATGGGGTGTGTGTATGAGTGTGTATGAATGTATATGGTGTGTGTGTATAGTGTATTGCTGTTGTGGGTACCCACATCCACACCTTGCTCCTCCAATCCCCCCCACCCCCCACCCCCACAAACACCCCCACCACCAGGTTGGCCAGGTCTCCACCCCAACAGCAAATGTCAGTCAGGCACTACAGCGCACCACTGAGGCAGACAAAATCCCGGATTGCCTAGCACTGCTGGGTGAGGAGGTGGCTGAGGCACAGCGGGCGTCGTATAAATTACCACTCACGATTGTGTTTGTGGAACGCAAAAAGCGGTATGGTGTGTGTGGTGTGTGTGTGTGTGTGTGTGTGGATGTGTATCCTGGGTGTATGCATTTGGGATGTGTGTACTGAGAGGATGTGTTTGTGATGAGGATGCACATTCACACACACCCATGTCATCCCCTGTGACAGTCATCACACCATCCCCCCCCACCCCCCCAAGGTGTGATGAAGTCGCTGCACAGCTGTGTTCTGTCGGCATCCATGCGGTTCCCCTTCATGGTGACCTCTCACAGGGTCAAAGAGAACAAGCACTGAGGGAATTTACAGATGGCACTGCACAAGTCCTGGTAGCTACTGACGTAGCTTCTCGAGGGCTGGACATCAAGGGCATTGGACATGTGGTCAACCTTGACCTGCCCAAGACATTTGAGGATTACGTGCATCGTATTGGACGCACAGGGCGGGCGGGGACAACAGGGCGAGCGACGAGTTTTTACACAGAACGGGATGGGTTTATTGTGAGTCAGATTAAACAGGCGCTGTCAGAGTTGGAAAAAGGGAATGCCTTTGCTTTTGCTACAGGTTGGGTGGGTGTTGGGCGGTGGGGTGGTGGGTGTTGGGGGGATGGGTGGTGGGGTGGTGGGTGGGGTAGTGGGATCTGTGGGTGTATGTACTGTGTTGAATGTGTGTGCATGTGTATACATGTATCTTATGTACCATTTGCAACACACATCACACACACACACACAACACATAAACCACCCCAGGAAAAGCTGCACGTGCTGCTGAAAAAGAACTCGCACAGCAGTTCAAGGAAAAAGCAAAATTGGCCAACAGTGGGTTGGTGTTTATGGGGAGTGGTGCTGCTGTGAAAGTGGATGACAAGTACAAGTTTATGGCGACTGCAATGAGCACACAAGCATCAGGGAAGGCAGATGATGCATGGGGAGATTAGAGCAGCACCATGGAGGGAAAATAAAGGGGAGGAGGGTGAACAAGGGGAGGAGGGTGATCAAGGGGAGGAAAAAAGAGGGGATGTTGACTGCAACAAGGGGAGTGGTGACCAGGGGAGAGGAGGAGCATAGGAGTGAAGACATCATCCATGTGTGTGTATGTGTGTGCCGGTGTGTGATTTCTTAGTATGATGTGTTTTTGCAGTGTGTCTGCCTGTGAGCATGTGTGAGTATTGTGTCAAAAAGTGTGGTCAATACATGAGGGGAGCACTGGCCGACATGGTGCCCTACTCCATCGCTGGAGTTCCTGCATTGCTGTTTGTTTTCGCTCTATTGTTTTCTTTTTCTCCTGTTTTCCCTATTCCTTGTTTCCTGTTCAGTGTTGCTGGTAGAGGATGACGTTTGCTGTTTGCACCCAGCTGAGAGTGTGTGTTTTGGGGGCAAAAGGCACGACGTACGCAGGTAACTAGGCCCCCATTTTGCTGCCGACCCACTTCATCATCATTCCTCCTCGAAACAAACAACAGATACAAACCTCATCCCACCCAACTTGAGAAAAGGAGGAGTTTTGGTTACATCAAGGCCACATAACACATGTACAAAAACAGGATGACAATGCTTTTAGATGATGCCAATGCGGTTGGCTACATCCAATGCATCGTAATCTGCTGTGAGACGCACATATGCCTTCTTCTGCCCATCTGGTCGAATCAAGGTGTTGATCTTCTTGGTTTGAATGTCATACAGCTTTGACACTGCATCCCGGATCGACTTTTTGGTGGCGCGCACATCCACAATGAACACCAAGGTGTTGTTGTCCTCAATCTTCTTCATGGCCGACTCCGTGGTCAAGGGGTACTTGACAATGGCAAAGGCATCCAGCTTTTGCAATGGTGTGGCACTGTGGTGGATGGGTGGATGGTGTGGATGGTGTTGCACTATGTAAACCACAAGATTCTCTCAACAACACCCACCACAACCAAGTGACCTAGTACCTGATGCGTGGGTACTTGGGGTCACGCGACAGCTTCAAGGTCTTTGGTCGGTGAAACACCACAGAGTACCGGGGCTTGCGCTCCTTCTTCCATGTGTTTTTCTTGACCGCCTTGGCGGCCTTGGCGGCCTTGGCAACCTTGGTATCCTTGCCTGTGGATACGTGTTGAGTGTTTGTAATGAATTGCCAGGTAAAGCAACGGGCTGTGTGCTTGCGTGCGGGATGCGGTTTGTCTGATGGTGCTTTCAAGGGCTGCTGATGGTGTGCAACGAATCATAATACATGCAGAGTATGCTATACAACACATTGACGGCAATGCACATGAAAACTGCACAGTGCGGCGGTCACAATCTGACAAGCTGCCAAAAACAGATGCTGCTGCGTTGCTGCTCATGTACAGGCATTCACACAATGAATGCTGCCCGGTACACACCTTTAGGCGCCATTGTGCAAACAAAATGTGTCTATGGAGCGTGGGGTTGAGGTGTTGTAAAAAAACTCGCCTCGATGTGGGTGGCGGCTTGGTCGTGGACTTGGGCAATTTTCCAAGTCGATGCCCATGGGATTGCCCAAATTCACTCGTGTGTTGTAAAACATCCTGTAATTCAACAAATCACGCCCGCAGTTGTTTGCACATTTTCCCCAACATATCACAACGTCAAACAACACAATGCGGGTTGTTGCTCAAGGCATGCAGCAGCGAATCTCGCTATCTGCTGGTCAACAGCGTCCAGTGATGGCCCTGCACCGTGCTAGTGTCCCACACACAAAACGATCACACAACCTTGCAAGCAGCTTGGCAGCAAACAGCAGCTTTTGTGGGGTCAAACTGCCTGGTACGTGTGGATTGGGTGGTGTTTTTTTTGTGGTGTTGGGGTGTGTGTGGAATGTACACACACTAGAAGCCACACACATCAACAGGGGCACCAAGACAAGCACGTCCATGCACTGTAGCACCAGGACGTATCGGCCAAGCATGCCGCAGTGCCACACAGGTAGTACGCTGCCCTTTTCCACTCACACACTGCACAGTTGTCACACACGAAAACATCCCAAAACCACACACACCTGCCCCCCCCCCCCTCGAAATAACAACAGCGTACCACAGCATCATTTTTCGGTGTGGGTGCCCCAGAGGCGCTTGTCATTGCAGTCGTGGCATTGCTTGTCTTTGGCCCCAAGGGCCTTGCAGAAGCCGCTGCTGGCTTGGGCAAAACACTGCGTGCCTTTCAACCGACCATTCGGGAACTCGCTGATGTCAGCAATGAGTTGAAATCGACGTTGGAAAAGGAAATTGGGTTGAATGAGGTCAAGGCGGAGTTGCAGCGGCCCCCTTCATCATCTGCTGCATCTTCAGCAATGAGTGGTGCTACAACAACTGATGTGAGTGGTGCTGCTACAACAGCAACGACTGGTATGTGTTGATGGTGTGACATGTTGACGTACTGTGTGTGTACCACATTTCATTCCCAGTGGTTATTAACCCCCAGAGATGGTGGTGTTCATCTCTACAACCCCCACACTTCTACACCCCCACATCTTTACACCCACTCCCCTTCCACTCCACAGATCCCCCCACAAACCTGTCAGACCCCCGTCTTGTGCAAGCAACAGACGCCCTCGCAGAGGCTGTCGACCCCGATATCAAGCGTAAACGTGTAGAAAGTGAAGCAGCTGCGTGGGGGGCAGTACCACCCGCCCCTACCCCTGTCGCGAGCACCAACCCTGTGAGCACCTCGGAGAGCACCTCAACGGCAGCTGGGGGTGTGGCTGGAGGTGTAGCTGCAGAGAACACAGCAGGGGGGTTGGCTGGGTTGTCTGTGGAGGAGTTAGAAAAGGAGTTGGCACGTCGCAAGGCAGCTTCCTCGCCACCTGCTGACAAGGCGTGACGAGGGTGTGTGACGAGGGTGTGTGATGGTAGTGCACATGGTGTTGGTACATTTTGTGGGAATGTGTGAGGGAAATGATGTGCAGATGATGTGATGGAGAGGAGCATGTGAGGCTGTGAGTGTCTCGTGTGAGAGAGCGCGAGGCGGCAGCGTGGAGATACAGTTTTGTGTGCGGAAATTGATGGTAGATGCATCACAAGGGCGTGCACACAACACAGCAGCAGATTTCCATGCTGCATATTTGATGTTGTTTTTGGTTGTTGTTACTGCTTGGGGTGTGAAGAGGGCGGTGCGTGATGTTGTTGAGATGTGTTTTGATGTATACTCGAGCAGGTTTTGGCGCATATGTGCAACAAACAAGACATGAAGAAACAAAAAACGTCCCCACACGAAAAGAAACACTCAGTAGCATACAAAAGTGCAGTACATACAAAAAACGATACATAGGTACTTGGTGGGATACAAAGGTGATACCCAGACGCCACATGTCCTCCCAGTTTTACACTACACACACTCCCCTCTCCTTGCATGTGCATGCCACACTAGGCCACTTGTGTTGAGGTGCCTTCCCCACTGTTTGCGGTGCTTTCCGCAATAGTAAAGGAAGGGGAAAGGGGTTGATTGTTCACAAAGGCGTCTAAGCTCGCCAGTGAGTTTTCCGGCTGGTCCCAAGGAACCATGTGGCCCTGTGTTTTCGTGGTGTGCATGAAGTATGGTGTTATGATGTGATGTGCATGAAGTATGGTGTGACGATGCCACAAAAACAAAACAACAGACCCTGCAAAAACGTCCAACCGCATACCGCTTGAAACATTCGCAAAAACTGCATCATGCCATAATCAATAACCACACCAGCCTCTTTGCCATCCACTGTCCATGATTGGGGGTGTGGCTCATTGTGGGGTTTGCCCTCCCATGTGAGATTAGCCACCCAACGACTGTGTGTAAGGGGGTGTAGGGGGTGTCGAGGAGGGTGTGTAGGGGTGTAGAGGGTGTCGAGGAGGGTGGGATTGCAGGCATGTTCATGTGTATAACAACCATTTGTGTATGGAAACAAGTGGTGTATGGAAACCATTTGTGTATGGAAACCATTTGTGTATGGAAACCATTGATAAGTCATGCTTTCATGTACAGTGTATCATTGTGTTGTAACATTGTATATGCATGTGCATGACACCACATACTTGTTCCCTATGTAGTTGCATATGAAATCCTGATCACCAGCATACACCAGGCCTCGAATACCAGCCTCCAGCATAGGGGGAATGACGTAACTGTGTTTTGTAGGAGAATGGTTTCTGTTGTGGGCGTACTTGCTGTGCAGGCGCATACATGCACAATCATACATACACACCAACCACATAAAACACACACCAACCACATAATACATACAACAAACACATACCTGAAGTTTTTCAGCCAGTCACCCTGCATGTCCTCATACACCTGCATGTTGCATGACTCCCACCTGTGTGTGGATGTGGGTGTGTGGATGAGGGTGTGCAGATGATGCGCCGTGTACACATACTTTCTCAACACCAAACACACACCCCACGCCCCCCACAAACACACACATTGCAACCTTTCAACCCACCCCATTGCTCACATTCACACCCATTGCTCACACCCATTGCTCACATCCCTTTGCCCAATTCCACCCGTCACACATACTCGCGATCCCCTACGCCCAGGGCTTTGCGTGTGGCTGGTAGGTTGAGGTACTCATCCAATCGTGAAAAATCATAACAGAGGCTGCCGATACACTCTGTTGTTGTGTTTTTGTGTGAGGGTGGTTGTTTTTGTGTGAGGGTGGTTGTTGTGGTGGGGAACGAATTATGGGCACAAGTGTGGGGGGGTATGAAAGGAAAACAGTGTATGAGGGGGGGAGCGCAAAAACAACAACAATATTGGTGTAACAAGACACACAAGCAGAAGCATACAAACCACCACAACTGGACAGTTATGAACAGAACAACAACAACAACAACAACGACAACGACACCGACAACAACAACACCAACAACGACAACGACACCGACAACAACAACACTAGCACACCTTTGCGGATGTCATAAATGTTGATGTTGCCTGCCAGTGCAAGAATGGAAGCCACCTGTGTGCTCTGGCAGTACTCCAATGCCAACAAACACTCTGCCTTCCAACTGTGTGCGTAAAGAATGAGGGGATGATGTAGGATTGTGTGTGTAAGAGAGGTGTACTGGATGGTCAACATTGTTTGCAGGACATGCATGTTCCTTGTAAACACATGCACGTTGCCCAACACCCTACCAGCATCCTCCTCCATCCCTTCCCTGAACACCTCCCCCATATACTCATACACCCCCATCCACATACTCGTGTCCGTTGCAGATGTCAATAGCTTGCTTGCATGCAGGGAACGCAGACAGAATCAAATCACGCGCATCCTCAGAGATCAATCCATTCAGAAATGCATAGTCAGCATAGGCGCCATATTGAATTGCAGGGTCGGTGAGACCATTACCTGTGTGGGAGGAAAATGAGCATGGGGAGGGATGTTGTACAGAGAGAGAGAGAAGAGAGGGGAGAAAGACGCGCACACACACACACACACACACACCATACCAATAGCAAAGCCCTTTAGATTCAGGCAAGCCTTAACCCAGGGCTCCTTGTCACGGTTGGCACGGAATATACGATAACTGACAGCAGGCACATAATGACCTGTGAGCGATGTGAGGGTTATGATGGCGATGGGTGAAATGATGATGATGGTGATGGGTGAAATGATGCTTTGTGGTGTGTGAGGGTGTGTATAGACATGCACATGAGAGCATGCATGGCATATATCAATACACTATGTACACACCATACACAAACACACCTGCATATGATTCACCAGTGATGTACAAATCACGTCCCTGCAGCTCAGGATGTGCTGTGTGAATAATAACATTAATAATCGGTGTGTGAATAACAAGTATTATCGGTGTGTATTGCGTATTGTCAGTATGTCAAGCCACCACATCATATACCCAATACGCAAGCATGCACCCTATACTCACCTTGAAACAGTTCATTGAGGAAATCCAGCATATCATTACTGACACCCTCCTCATCAAACACCTCATCACGGGGGTCCTGTGTATAGGGTGCATGTGTGTGTATAGTATGCGTGTGTATAGTATCCATGTGTATAAAACACAGATTCTGCGTGCATAATGATGCAACAACACACAGAATCTCCACACAATCTCCACACACATACATCCGAGTATGAAAAGCCAGTGTTGATGGGTTGGTCTACGTAGATCAAGTCTGCCACATTGTCCCATCCATACTCTGACAGCTCCAGGGTGAGGTTTTTACGAATGTGAAATGGACCGTTTTCAAAAAACACAGCCAACTCAGAGCTGCAGCCTGGACCCCCGGTCATCCACAGCACCACAGGTGCTTGCTGCTCCAGCTTGCGGTTTTGAAACAAAAAGTAAAACATACGGGCGTCGTGGGTGCGATTAAGCTTGAAGTAACCACTGATGCGCTTGGGCTCAGGGCCATTGGTGGGAGGCAGGGGCAACGTGATGGGTTGCTCCGTCAGCCTGTCGCTGCGCTTGGGCTCGGGGACGTTGGTGGGAGGCAAGGTGATGGGCTGCTCCGTGAGCCTGTTGCTGCCTGCAGCAACCAGGGAAGAGCATGGAAACAGCAATACGACAGTGAGTGTAGCACGAAGCAGCATCATGGTGAGGAGCGAGATGATGGGATCTCGTAAGAGCCAAGGACGGTTCTAAAACCACTGGCAATCTAATAGGTTGCTACGTACACGCCCCTGCAGATATGCTGAGGCTGGGGGGCTATTACGTGTTGGATGCGTTTCTAGTCCAATTGAGAATTATTTCAGAGCACTCACCATTCTTTTGCACCCTCTGTTCCACCCTCTGTTCCACCCACTGCGTACTGCGTACTACAAAACCTAATCTTACAATCCTCACACAAGTAAAGCAGAAGTCTGCTTGTGAGCAACCATGACAACAGCACATCGCCCAACATGGGCTCCAGCGATAGGTGGGGAGCAGGAGGGTGGCTTCCGTATGTATGTGAACTCTAAACAGCAATCTGTCAAAGACATGCCATCAGAATTGACAATGAAGACAAGGTGTGGTGCAGTCATTGGATGATCGACCGACACTGTTGTTGCTGTCCTATGCACACCCTTTTTGTGTCCACACTCTTTTGCTACACAGGAAGGAGGGACAAGGCAGGGACATCAGCCGCAAGGATTTGAAGGTAATGTCAATGATGTGTGTGGGATGCGGTCTCCAATCTCAACACACGTTTTCCCACCCATGCACAGTCTGAATTGGAGGCCAAGGAACGAAAGCACTTTTTGAAAAAGCACACAGACAACTTTGAGGGTGAGTTGGAGGGGTTGCGATTTCATGGGTGAAGCAGATGTAGGTGGGGGGTTGAAACACGTTGACGCATCATCCACTCCCATACACACACAGAGGATCGATTGCAAGACTTGCAGTTGCTCGAGTCTGCAGGGGATGGTGGAGGCACATCTACCAAGCCAATCATACCACGAGCACAGGACGCAGACATTGACGATCCCGATGATGACGAAGATGATGACGACGACGATGACGATGAGGTGTGTGTATGCACCCAATTGTGTGAGTTTGATGACCTTGCATGTGTTCTTATGCCACCCCAACCAACATGTCTCCACCCCCCATCCACACACACACACACACACACACACACACACACACACACACACACACACACACAC
>VFQP010000585.1_pt1 | contig 65434 bp, 52 predicted proteins | sample 3512351 | NCBI WGS metagenome assembly VFQP01 (sample SAMN10412372, study PRJNA504923) | tailings metagenome | isolation source: Relicate 1 Philex TSF1 revegetated site | place: Philippines: Tuba, Benguet | collected 2017-08-29
ATGAACGTGTTTACAGATCTGTTGTACTTCACTTTTCCTAATGCGTCGTCTGCGGTCTGCGGTCCGTCGTCCGCGATCTATCGTCTATGGTCTATCGTCTATCGTCTACCCTCCATCTCCCAAAATCTCGCACTAATCTCCTACTTTTGAACACCAAAAAAAGGCTTATCATGGATAATAAATCTTCACTTACCGGATTCAGTTCAATGGCTATTCATGGTGGTCATGAAAAAGATCCTTCTTATGCCCATCTCGTTCCTATATATGCAAGCAGCACCTATGTGTATGATACAGCTGAACAGGGTATGCGCCGGTTCAGCGGAAAAGAAGAAGGATATATTTACAGCCGCTGGGGAAACCCGACCATGAATGAGGCTGAGCAGAAGATTGCAGCACTGGAAACATTCGGACTTTCCACTGAAGTAAAAGGTATTCTGCACGCATCCGGCATGGCGGCTATCGCAACGCTGATGCTGGCTGAGTTAAAAAGTGGAGATAAAGTACTTTCTCACTTTTCGTTGTATGGAGGTACTGAAGAACTTATCCATCGCATTCTGCCTCCTTTGGGGATCGGATCTGTGATCGTTGATCTGCGTGATCTGAATAAAGCTGAAGAAGCAATGAAACAGGATCCTTCTATCCGGATGCTCTATATCGAAACACCTGCTAACCCAACCATTCAGTGTGTCGATATAGAAGAACTGACAAAACTTGCACGCAAGTATGGATTGGTCGTTGCATGCGACAATACATTCGCAACGCCATACCTGCAACAGCCATTTAAATATGGAGTGGATTACGTAGCGCATTCCACCACTAAATTCCTGAATGGACATGGCACTGCCATCGGCGGAATTCTGCTTGGAAAAGATTTGGAGAAGATGAACAGCAATGTGACCAAAGTCCACCGCCTTCTCGGAGGCAACTCCAATTCATTCGACGCGTTCCTGCTGATCAATGGCATGAAAACGTTGGAAATAAGAATGGAAAAACACTGTCATAACGCTGTGGAGGTAGCAAACTATCTTGAGCAGCATCCTGCGGTTGCAAAAGTTAATTACACAGGTCTTGCATCACATCCCGATCATTATACCGCATTGAAACAAATGCGTCATCCCGGCGCCATGTTAAGCTTTGAGCTGAAGAACGGATTGCAGGGCGGAATTGACTTTATGAATAAACTGAAGATGTGTGTAAGAACGGTATCACTCGGTACTTGCGATACATTGTTATCTCACCCGGCATCCATGACTCATTACAGCGTGCCAAAGGAACTTCGTGAAAAATATGGTATTACAGATGGACTGATCAGGATGAATGTTGGTATCGAAAATATCCAGGACATTATCAATGATCTTGATCAAGCACTTTCAAACTAATTGCATGCAAATAAAAATAAGAAGAGCTATAAAAGAAGATTGCCCCAGATTAATGGAACTGATCACTGAACTGGCAGTATTTGAAAAAGCACCGGAACAGGTAACAGTAAACTTTGATCACTTTGTTGAAAGCGGATTTGGAGATCAGCCTGTATGGTGGGCTTTTGTAGCAGAAGTGGATGGCAAGGTTGAAGGATTTGCCCTTTATTACATCCGTTATTCGACCTGGAAGGGACAACGTCTTTACCTCGAAGATCTGATCGTTACAGAAAAGATGAGGGGTAAGGGATTAGGGAAATTACTGTTTGATCAATTGATCCAGGAAACAAAAGATAAAGGTTTTACCGGAATGGTTTGGCAGGTGCTGGACTGGAATGAAACAGGTATCAATTTCTATAAGAAGTATAACGCGGAGTTCGATGGCGGATGGATCAACTGTGCCCTTCCCTCCTACGCTAAAGCTCCTGCGGGCGGCGAAGAATAAAATAAGGAAAATAAAATAATAAAAAAACGCGCAATAATATTTATCCTATTGCGCGTTTTTTTATCTGATCCGGTTTGCCAGGTATTATCGAAGTCGAAATTCAAAAGTAAAATAGCTAACAGCTCTATTGGTTTTTACTTTTGGTCTTTTACTTTATTTATTTACCGGTTACTCAGCTTGCGCCTTGTACCTGTGCTTCTTTGTTGATCTTTTGGATGAGGCCCTGAAGAACTTTACCCGGACCAGCTTCTGTGAAGACAGATGCTCCGTCGGCGATCATTGCCTGTACGCTTTGCGTCCAGCGAACGGGACCCGTAAGCTGATCGATCAGGTTTTGTTTGATTTCTTCTTTATCAAAAACAGCTTTCGCAACAACGTTCTGATATACGGCGCATGTTGGCGTATGAAAGTTGGTTGACTCTATTGCTGCTTTCAATTCCTTTTTTGCAGGTTCCATTAAGGGTGAGTGAAACGCACCGCCAACCGGAAGGATGAGCGCGCGTTTTGCACCAGCAGCTTTCATTCTTTCGCAGGCAATTTCAACACCTTTGATGGTTCCGCTGATCACAAGCTGCCCGGGACAGTTATAGTTTGCCGGCACAACAATCTCCCCTGTTTCATCCTGTACTTCTTTGCAGATCGCTTCAACCTTTTCGTCGGCAAGTGCGAGCACAGCAGCCATTGTTGACGGGTTTGCTTCACAGGCTTGTTGCATTGCTTTCGCGCGGATAGCTACAAGTTGCAAAGCGCTGTCGAAGCTGAGTGTCCCGTTTGCAACAAGCGCAGAGAATTCTCCAAGAGAGTGACCTGCTACCATTTCTGGTCTTGCTCCATCAATACTGCGGAATGCAATAATGGAATGCAGGAACACAGCTGGCTGCGTTACGTTGGTTTGTTTCAAATCTTCTTCAGTACCACCAAACATCACGTCTGAGATACGGAAGCCAAGGACTTCATTGGATTGTTCAAAAAGCTTTTTAGCGAATGCACTGTTGTCATAATGCTGCTTTCCCATTCCGGGGAACTGGGATCCCTGACCGGGAAAAACATAGGCATGCTTCATTGTAAATGGTAGTTATACAAACAAAAATGCCACAAAGGTTTTAAGAAAAAAAATCTTTGTAACACAATATCCAAAATAATCAGCGGTGGTTAAGGTTCGATCCGATCAGCTTCAGGAACTCACTTCTGGTGGAATTTTTATGAAACTCTCCATCGAATGCTGATGTAGTTGTTTCTGAGTTTTGCTTCTGCACGCCTCGCATCATCATGCAAAGATGCTGTGCTTCAATAACAACTGCTACGCCTACCGGGTTCAGCGTTTCCTTGATCGCATTCATGATCTCTACGGTTAATCGCTCCTGTACCTGCAAGCGGCGTGCATATGCATCAACCACGCGTGCGATCTTTGACAGACCTGTGATCCAGCCATTGGGTATATACGCAATATGTGCTTTCCCAAAGAAGGGCAGCATATGATGTTCACACATGCTGTAAAGCTCAATATCTTTCACAACGATCATTTCACTCACCGGCTCATGAAACTTAGCTGAATTGAGTATGGCATGCGCATCTGTCTGATAACCCTGCGTGAGGAACTGCATGGCTTTTGCCAGACGTTCAGGAGTCTTTTGCAAACCTTCCCTCTCCGCGTCTTCGCCAAGCAAGGTCAATACATTCTTATAATTTCCAATCAGGCCATTTGTAACGGCTTCATCATACTGCTCAATCTTTTTATATGCCATAGGTGTGCTGTTCGAATGTTCAACAATTACTCCGCAGGATATTCCACGAAGTTTCTTGGCGTTTCATAAAGCCTGATCTGCAGATCCAACTCCTTCGCAATATGAGGACGCAATAAGTTATAGATGACAATAGAAATATTCTCAGCTGTCGGGTTCAGTTCTTTGAACTCAACGGTATCCAGGTTCAGATTGCGATGATCAAAGCGGGCCAGTATTTCACGCTGAACAAGACTGCTCAGTTCTTTCATATCCATTACAAAACCTGTACGTTTATCCGGCACGCCTACTACTTTCACCTCCAGCTCATAATTGTGTCCATGATAATTGGGCAAAGCGCATTTACCAAAAACACGATCATTGGTAGCCTGATCCCAATCGCTGTTGTATAAGCGATGAGCTGCGTTAAAATGTTCTTTGCGGAAAACGGCTACCTTATTCATTGGGTCAAATTATTGTCATCAACAAGCCAACAGAGCGAATGTTGTTTATTCACCAAAATATTCCACGTAAATGCGTGGTGTTTCGTAAAGTTTGATGCAGTGAAGCTGAACGGCTGAAGGAAGATGTGCCGTCAATTCTTTCCAGATCGCGATCGCAAGATTTTCGGTGCTGCACATTTGACCTTTCATAAACTCAACGTCCACGTTCAGGTTGCGGTGATCCACTTTTTCGATAACATGTTCGCGAACGATATCGCTAAGACGTTTTACATCAAAAACAAAGCCGGTGTCGGGGTTGGGAACTCCTTTCACAGTGACATACAACTCGTAGTTGTGTCCATGCCAATTTTCATTGGCACATTTACCAAACACCTCTTCGTTCTTCTCCAGGCTCCAGGCGGGGTTATAAAGCTTGTGAGCCGCATTAAAATGCTCTACCCTGGTCAGGTACACCATAAATTGATCTGCGTTAAATTAGCCTGCAAAAGTACGATAAAAAGTAAATCCGGGCAAACTGAGACATTGTCAGGCGTATAAGGATGGCAGCGGGCGCGGCGATACGCGCCGAGTGCGGCAAAAATTACATTGAAAATTGCGAATATCATCCCGAATCTCGATCCGGATTTGTATTTCGCCGCGCTCCTCATACGCCAGACAAAACGAAAGTCCCGCCGGAATAAGGCCGCAAAAACTAGAAAAGTCCCGTCCCATAGCTCTAATTTTGAGCTTTATACTAAAAAAACAATATTCCCTGATGAACTGTCTGCTTGTAGCCGCCACCGCGTTCGAGATCGCGCCGTTTCTTCAGCATTATCGCAATAGCGATGTTCCTTTTTATGTCGATATCCAGGTCGATGTAGCAATTACCGGTGTTGGCCTGATGGCAACAACCTATAATCTGCAACGTCAGATCCAGGTAAAAAAGCCTGACCTGATCATACAGGCCGGTATTGCAGGCTGTTTCGATCATACGGTACCCCTGGGGACAGTATTTGCTGTCAGGAAAGACACCGCCGCCGATATCGGGGTGATCGAAAAGAATGTATTCCATTCCGTGTTTGATATGGGTTTTGCAAAACCCAATCAGGCGCCTTACAAAAATGGCTGGTTGGTCAACCCCGGTTTGCACCTCATGAAAAAAAACAGTCTGAAAAAGGTACCCGGTATCTCGGTTAATCAGGTCAGCACATCAAAACAAACCATTAGTCTGTATAAAGAGAAATTTAAACCCGTTGTTGAATCAATGGAAGGAGCTGCATTACATTACGTCTCCCTGATGGAAAATATCCCATTTATGCAGCTCCGCGCTGTGTCCAACTATGTTGGTGAGCGCAATAAAAAGAAATGGAATATCAAAGATTCTGTGGCCAATCTTAACAATGAGTTAATCCGTTTGTTGAATAGTCTGTGAGCATTAAATTAATGCGGATATTTGCCGCGGATTTAACGTCAGGATTATTTATGCCAGGAATTCCGGACACCGGAATTTCCTCAAATTTTTATAAAAAATGAAGCTAACCCTTGGATTTTCACCTTGTCCGAACGATACATTTATTTTTGATGCACTGGTGAATAAAAAGATCGATACTGAAGGTCTTGAATTCGAAACGCATTTAGAGGATGTTGAAACACTGAATCAATGGGCTTTACAGGGCAAACTGGATATCACCAAACTAAGCTTTCCCGCATTCTTTCAATCATTGAATGAATATATTTTGCTGAATTCGGGCAGCGCACTTGGAAAAGGTGTCGGTCCGCTTCTCATCACTGCAGGTGATCCGGATTTATATCAGAATGGTATCGGAGACGCATCTATCGCTTTACCCGGTGTGAATACAACCGCACATCTTTTGTTCAGCTTTGCCTATCCTGAAGCGATAAATAAAAGATTCATGATATTCTCCGGCATCGAAGATGCGGTGGTAAACAAGGAAACGGCTTTGGGTGTGATCATCCATGAAAATCGTTTTACATACCAGGATAAGGGACTGAAGAAAGTAAAAGACCTTGGAGAATACTGGGAAGAAAAAATGAATGCACCGATCCCCCTCGGAGGAATTGCTATCAGTCAGTCAGTCAAAAGAGGAGTTGCCAAGAAGGTGGATGAGCTGATCCGCAAAAGTCTTGATTATGCTTTTGCGAATTACCCTGAAGTCACTGATTATGTAAAAGCACATGCGCAGGCAATGAGTGAAGAAGTGATGAGGCAGCATATTGATCTGTATGTAAACAACTATTCGCTGGATCTTGGGGACGAAGGCAGGAAAGCTATTGCAACACTGGCTGATGTTTACAACAAGATCAATCCGGGCAAGATGGAAGAAGAAGCAGATCTGTTTTTATAAGAAGATCCTGATCATAAAAGCTGAGATGGCCCCGGGATGTTGATCCGGGGCCATCTTTTTTTCAGGAAGGATGTTCAGTTACTTATTCAATGCGGCCTTATATGCTTTCAGGCATCTTTCGCGCGCCACTTCATGCTCCACTATTGGCCGCGGATAAGTTAGTTCTTCAAGTTCGGGCACCCATTTTCTGATGTAAGTAAGATCGGGATCAAATTTTTTTGTTTGGATATAGGGATTGAAGATCCTGAAATAAGGCGCAGCGTCACATCCGGTACCTGCTGCCCATTGCCAGTTTCCATTGTTGGCTGAAAGATCATAATCGAGCAGCTTTTGACCAAAATAAGCTTCGCCCCATCGCCAGTCGATCAGCAGATGTTTGGAAAGAAAAGAAGCAGTGATCATCCGTACACGATTATGCATAAAGCCGGTTTCATTCAATTCGCGCATACCGGCGTCAACGATCGGATACCCTGTCTGGCCATTGCACCAGGCAAGAAATTCCTTTTCATCATTTCTCCATTTGATGTTGTCATATTCAGGCCTGAATGAATACTGCACGACTCGTGGGAAATGCCAGAGGATCGTTTGAAAAAAATCCCTCCAGATCAGTTCTCCCAGAAATGTTTCGCTGAGTTCGCCTGCTTCGCGGGCAAGTTGCCGCACGCTGATGGTTCCGAACCTGAGATGCAAGCCAAGGTGCGTAGTTCCTCCATCTATTCCGGGAAAATCCCTTTGCTTTTTATAGTCCTTTACAGTTGCGGGTTTCCATTTTACAGACGGAAATGGTTTGTTCACTTCTTTAAAATCCATCGACGCCAGAGAAGGTATACGCTTTGGTGAATGCTGAAAAAAATTCTGATAATATTTTTTGCACGGATAAGACTTCAGATAAAAATCATTAAGCAGGGCTTTCCACTTTCTTGAATACGGAGTGTATACAGTGTAAGGAGTGCCATCATCTTTCACCACTTCATTTCTTTCGAATATGACCTGGTCTTTATAGCTATGAAAAGAAATACCTGCATCTTTAAGCATGCTGGCGATGTTCTGATCGCGTTCACGGGCGTAGGGTTCATAGTCGCCGTTGGTAAATACATTTTCTATTTTATAATCTTTCAGCAATTCCTTGAAGATCTCTTCAGGAGTTCCATACCGGACGTCAAGGGTGGAACCTTTTTTTTCCAGTTGTTCCTGCATATCCAGCAAAGCGTTGCGTATAAATTCCACGCGCCGGTCTGCACGATCTTCAAGTGCATCCAGGATATTTTTATCAAAAATAAAAACCGGCACCACGGGGTTTGATCCTTTCAGAGCGTGGTAAAGTGCGGCATTGTCGTTCAGTCGCAGATCACGTCTGAACCAGCATATATTAACAGGCGATTTCATAAAGCCAAAGTATGTTAAGACCAGAGCGTTTCAATAAAGTTCCGGTGTAAGGAACGTGTCTTTTGATTAGTAAATATTTTATTTTCAAAATTGTTTACCCAACGTATGCCATTCATTGCATTCGTAAGAAATATCTCGTCGGCGTCAGCGGCTTCATCTGGCGGGACGGGTCGTTCTTCCAAATTAAGACCGGCATTCCTGATCTGCCCGATCAGATATTTACGCATCACGCCATCTACCCCACCCTGTCCGGACGCTGGCGTAAAAATGCTTTCGCCTTTTATAAAGAAAACATTGGCGATTGAAGAATCGGTGATATTCCCTTCTGTATTCAGGACCAGGCTATCATTCCAGTGCTGCTGTTTGGCAAAACGGGCGGCCATGGTGTAGGGCAAATAGTTAGCCGATTTTAGCTTAGAAAATAGATCCATGCTTTTTCGCGCATGGGGGAAAACCCCAATCACCAGACCATTTTCATTCAGTTGATTGGTTGCCGGGTTTCCGGGCCAGCATTCGATGAGATAATGAAGGCGGTCGCGGTCTTGCTCGTAAATCCCCCCATTTCCCCGGGAAACGGATAATCGTATTCTTGCCATGGCGGCACAGCCATTTTTTTTACAAATTGATATAATATCAGACTTGAGTTTATCGGCCGTAAAAATGGAGGATGTGGAAAACTCCAGCAATTTGATGGAACTGAAAAGCCGGTCCATGTGCAGATCAAACAGCGGCATCTCCCCATTGGTCATTTTAATGGTCTCAAACAAGCCATCGCCATACCGGTAGCTTTTGTCATCCGCCGCAAAAACCGGTTCTCCGCTTTTGATTATTTTCCCATCGAAGCAAATATGCATAATGTTGATAATGACTGCAAAGTACTGAATTTCGATGTTCGATGGCCGGGCTCCGCAATCTGCCCAGCATTTTACACCAGGGTTATCTCAAATCAGATCAGATGCCGTAAATAACTATATCAAAATGAAGAGGACGAACATCGACCATCGAACATCCAACATCGAAAAAAGCCGCTCCTTTCGGAGCGGCTCGAACTTAAGCAATTAGTCTCTTTTTAGTTTTGCTCGACCAAACCGGCTTTTACGGCGTACATAACGAGGCCCGCCATAGATTTGGTGCCAGTTTTGGTTTTGAGCTTATCCCGGATAGCCTCAACGGTGCGTGGGCTGAGGTCAACGATATCCGCGATTTCTTTTGTGCTTTTCTCATCGCACATCAGTTTGAGGATCGTAATTTCTTTATCAGTCAGTTGAACATCCTGAGGCATAGACGATTCGGCAGTACGTTTTGTACGCAGACCACTCAGTAATGCTTTGTTAGTCAAGTCGTTAAAGAAGAAGTCCTGCTCATACACCGTTTTGATCGCATCATAGATCATCTCTGAACCAGATTCTTTTGTCAGGTAAGAATTCGCCCCGATCTCCATCATACGCGAAATCACCGAATGATCATTATGCATTGAAAGCATAATCACTTTTACACCTGGATAAAGTTTTTTGATTTCAGGAAGCGTGGTCAGGCCGTCCATGATCGGCATCTGGATATCCAGCAAAACAACATCCGGCTGGATATGACGAAGCAGGTTGAGTAATTGCATCCCATTTTCAGCTTCAGCCACCATTTGAATATCCTTACGGCTAGACAAAGAAGTCTTAACACCGGTACGGAATAATGCGTGGTCATCTGCAATGGCAACCTTAATAACAGAGTTAGTCTCGTGATTTTTCATGGGTTTGATATTGGTAATAAAAGTCGGACTTAAGTATTAATTCCGCTGCAAGATGAAAAATTCCGGTTACATATACCATAGTAAAACTACTTGATTTGGTATTTGTGGAAAGTACCGCTACTACGCGAGTTTGCACTTATACGATGAAGTTATAGTTAATTTACGATAGTCTACTATAGAGATTTTGCTACCCGAACCGTATTTACCATAATTTTTAAATCAGGGGATAGTGCTCTTGTACACACTGCATTGTGGATATATTTTTGTTTCAGAAAGTTGATCGCTAAGGATGACTCGTTTATCCTTCTCTATCCAATGTCCAAACCGTCCAGAAAGTTATTTCCAATCCTTTGATAAAACCAGACGACACTCTCCCGGCCATCAACTTTCTACTTTTTATTACAGTCCCGTTTTGAATCCGTTCAAAATGAAAAACATAGCTTGATCAAAAACCATTGAACATTAAACTCGATTCCAATTCGACCCTATTATTTTAACGCTTTTTCTTTCATAACAGTAACGTAGGGCCTCTCCGAAAGGAGGGGCTTCTTTTTATATGCGAATCAGGAACAAATTAACTCGGGAAGTGAATAGGATGCAGTTGCGGAGGGTGAGCGGGGTAAAAGTGGAGAAACCTGACGATTTTGGTTGAATGATGGATGGACTAATCTCCCGGGATTGGTTAACCACCCATCAATCATCAACTGAAGCAACCAGATCTATCCAACTTTCAACCTTGATTCTTTTCATCCCCCAAAAAATTACACTTGATACCATTGAACATCAGATCAAGTTATTCGATTACACGGATGAGTTGACGCCCGCTGATAACACCTTTACTGCTTATTCCCTGAAGGATTATTGAGAACACACCCGTAAGGTCATTTGTGTAAAATGAAATGTTTGCTTCTCCGTTTTCAGTCGTGATTATTTGTTGAGACCAATAAATGGTACTAAGCTTTTCAGCATCCGGTGGATTAAATTCTGCATAATCGGCGATGTAGAAATCTTTGGAGTAGTAACGACCTTTTATCTTATACAATACTTCTGCCCCATCTATATACTTGTTTTTTTGAAGAGTACAACGATATACAACCATACCACCACGAAAAGCATATAAACCACCGTCCACAGCAGGGGTTCCTGTTCGGTGATTATTACAGTTGAGTATATTATTCATACACACATAATCATTACAGGTCTGACTCACAAATTCCCCCTGATTGGCCCAGCGATCTTCATTCTTTGATGATGATTTAACAATAACATTCGCAAGGGTCTGTACCTTGCTCAATGTCTCCTCATCTACCACTCCAAATGCTCCCGCACCTTCCGATTGCGGATAGGCTAATCCGGCAAGTTGCTTGTTCAGTGAATCAATATCACTATTTAGCTCGACCTTAAAATCTTCTTTATTCTTTTCATTGATCACAATATGCAGTGTGCGTTCCGGAGCCAGCGCAGTTATATCAGGAGACAGAGAAAAATATCCTAAAGAATCTGTTGTCATTATTGGCAAACCCACACTTCCAACAACGGCAATATCTATCGGCTTTTTTAACTTTCTGTTACTAACAGGCTTGACGCGTCCCGACACGGTTAGATCACGATGCCAGTTGACCGCCGCAGCAGTATTTGTTTTTTCCGGCTCATGATACCTCGTCCAGCAGCGTACAAGTAATAATGTTTCAAGAGCTTCCTTTGAGCCAATTCCGTAGCCGGCAATACGCGGAATGATTCCCATCATTTCATATTCCTTGAAATAAAAGTACGGTACGATATCCTGGAAGCTGGTGGTATCAATCCGCCTGATCAACGAAGCTCCCAGAGAAAAACTGCCCTGTAACGGCGTACCTTTTGCATCCTGCATTTTTATCTTTAGCTGCACTTTTGACCGGCGATGGTACGCGCTGGAATCGGTTTTGATCTGAGCAATACTCAAAGAGTCATACCCTTTGAAAAAAGTGCGCTCCGCAAGAGGATTTAAAGCCTGGTCAAATACCGTTACCGTTGCTAATCCGATCGGTAAACTATCAAGCGGAATACGAAGTATCGCAGTTGAATTACCAAGTTGTAATGATGAGAAATTGTATACCTCATGATAGTTATGCACCAGTAAAAAAAAGCTATTTCCAACCCCGCTACGCTGCAACTTAACAACCATTGTGTCATTTACCACAGCCTGAACTGCACTAAGCACTACTCCCTTTGGTTTCACCTGAGGAATTCTTTCCGCAACGATCTTTTTACTTTTGTCCTCTAACAATACGGAATATACCTTTCCTGAACGTGGCGTGATCTGTATTGAACCAAGTCCTGCTGCCGTTGAAAGTTTCGCTACCGGCACACCATCCTCCAGCAATTGTCCTTTTACGGTTACTCCTTTTCCATTTCGATCAGTTACCTCAAATGGTGTGCGTACCGACAGGCCATCAACCCAATCTCCGCTTTCAGGATACCATCTGAATGAAATTTCATTGCTCAGGAATAACAGGGGAACATTGGTGGCTAGTGATGTTTTCTCTTTGCTTACGACAACTTTCATATCAAGTTTACGGATCAGCGAATCTGAAGGCAGCGACAGAGGCACTTCTCCATAAGGTGTTACGATCATCTGACCGGATTTCACCAGTTTATTATCACCCAGCAGCTGATAGCTGAAGGAAGCTCCCGTTGCATTGAACAATTGCTTATTGGTCACTTTCGCCAGAAATCTTAACGAATCTGTAACCTGGTAATCACGTAACTCAATAGTAAAAGGATCGCCGCCTGCATATCTGATAGAGATCTGCTGCTGAAATACTTGCGGGTTCCGTTCCTTATCAGCCACATTAGTATATGCTACGAGATTGTAGTCGCCAGATGGAAAAGTATCTGCAACAAAAATATTGCCTGCAGCCAATCCCTGGATCATCACAAATTTTCCAGAAGCAACTACTTCATGCGTGATACGATGACTGAGAAAAACATTCAGCGTATGATACTCTTTCAGAGAGCGGTCAGCTTTCAGCAGATATGCACTAAACCAGATATTTTCGCTGCCTGTATAGACAGATTTGTCTGTATGCAGATATAGCTGCGAAGATGACGCAAATAATGAATCCCGCAGAGAGAATTGCCTGAAAATCTTTTCATCTGCATCCTGTTGCGCCAATAAAGAAGATATGGAAACGAGGGTAAAGAGCAGATAAACAAAAGTGCTACGAGCCATCAGCGAATATATACAATAATATATATCCTGACAGCGGTTGATTCTCCTCATTACAGCAATAGAAACCACTCCGCATTTTGCTCATAATGTGTCACATGATGGTTCACGCTGCTGTCTTTATTAAGCCAGCTATATCTCCCGGCTCTGGTCAGGAAATCAAGCGCAGCATTTTCATTACTGCGTTCATATATTTCGGTGTTGTTTTATTTGAATACCAGCTTTACCAATACGGGAAAATGATCTGAAGGGAATTTGCCATGATAGGTGTCTGTCAATACTCCGTATTTTTTTACCTTGAAGTGATCGGTAATGAAAATATGATCTATGATCTCATTCGATGGATTATTTACGCGAAACGCATTGAATGTTCCATTATTCACATACGGGTCTTTAATCTCCAGATATGAATCTCTGATAATACCACTGGTTTTAAGAGAGAGGTACCATTCACTATCGTGACCTCCATTAAAATCACCGGTAAATACAACGGGGCTATTCCCGGCTATCTGTTTGATCTTTTGTAACATCAGCTTACTGCTTTCCTTACGGGCTTCAATTCCCTGATGATCATAGTGCACATTGAAAGCATACAGCACCTTTCCTCCTTTTTTTGTTTTAAGCTTCACCCAGGAGCAGATCCTGTGTAAACGCGCATCCCAGCCGGGGCCTGGTTTGTCTGGTGTTGGAGAAAGCCAGAAGCTTCCGCTATCCAGTAAGGTAAAAGCAGACTTGCGATAGAAAATTGCTGAATGTTCTCCGCTTGTTTTTCCATCGTCCCGGCCAATTCCATAGTAAGAAAAATCAGGCAGATCGGCTTGCAGATCCTGTAGTTGATTATGCAGTCCTTCCTGTGTTCCAAGCAGGTCAAACTCATGAAAGCGGATCATAGCGGCCATCGCAGGTGCCCGATCTTTCCAGAGATTACCACTGTCACGGGGGTTATCAAAACGTATGTTTAAAGACCCGACGGTGATCTCCTGGCCATTTACATTTGCGATACATATTATGCACGTCATTAAAAACAAAAGTGAGCGAGTCATATGGAGGTTGTATTTTTCAATCGATCTTCAAATGTAAAAATTCAGTGTCATAACCGGCAGAAAATCTACAACGTCTTACTGTTATTCAGAAAGCAGATCAGCATTTCTGTCCTTCAGGGCAATACCTGATTGTCCGATGCGGAATGCTTCGCTAATGAGATACGTTATTTTATCAGCCGCAGCACTATAACTCAAGCCGCCGGGGTGAATATTTGAAACGCAGTTACGGCTTTCATCAGTAAGACCAGGCTTTGGTTTATATGTAAGATAGGCGCCAAGGCTATCTGCGACGGTAAGTCCGGGCCTTTCGCCAAGGAGTATCAGGGATAGATCAGCTTTGCACCAATCTCCTATTTCGTCAGCAATAGCAACACGTCCATGCTCCACTATAGCTAAAGAATTGATCCTTAATTTTGCCAGTTGCAGCTTTGGCATCAATTCAGACAATAAGGGAAGAACATGGTTATTGACAGCTTTCGCTGAAAGCCCATCACTTATAACGATAATGATCCCCCCCGCGACAGGATCACCTCCTGATTTATCAATGGTTGCCATATCAAGCTTTCTTCCCAGCCCCGGATCAAGCAAATATTGCTCACGGCTTTTTGCCATACTTTCAGATCTGACCAAAGGAAGATTAAACCCTTGCAATTGATCTGTGAGTAAGTCACTCAGCTTTGCATAGATCGCATCACGCGCGTGAGCATGTGCCAGTTTCAAGGCGAGTGTTTCTTTCAGGGGCAACACTCCGCCTGTATGTCCTAAGGCAATTCTTGCCGGTGTGAACTTTCGCAGCGGAGACCAGGGATCTAACTCACCGGGGACTTTATATAACGAATGATCTTCCATCATCTGAAACTTAATAATGGGTGAGTAGAAGCGACTGACAGCCTGTGTCCGGTTTGCGTCATGAGGCCTTGCATTTGCAACCATTGTTGAAACTCGGGGGCGGGTCTTTTTCCCAGCACGCGCCTTACATATAACGCGTCATGAAATGAGGTTGATTGATAATTCAGCATTATATCATCTGAACCGGGAACGCCCATGATATAGTTGCAACCGGCAACGCCGAGTAGTGTGAGAAGGTTATCCATATCATCCTGATCAGCATTGGCATGATTGGTATAACAGATGTCGACACCCATCGGTAAACCAAGAAGTTTTCCGCAAAAATGATCCTCGAGCGCAGCACGGATGATCTGCTTGCCATCAAACAGGTATTCAGGACCGATAAACCCAACAACCGTATTTACGAGTAACGGATCAAAATGTCTTGCCACAGCGTAAGCCCTTGCTTCACAGGTCTGCTGATCTATCCCTGCATGTGCTGCCGCAGACAGGGAGCTCCCCTGCCCTGTTTCAAAGTACATCACCTGATTACCCAGCGTTCCGCGGTTTAGCGATAATGCCGCTTCATATCCCTCTTTTAATAAAGAAAGATTTACGCCAAAACTGCTGTTAGTTTTTTCAGTACCGCCGATAGATTGAAATAAAAGATCTGCAGGGGCTCCCATCTCTATCGCCTGTAAAGCTGTAGTGATATGCGACAGCACACAACTTTGTATTGGTATATCAAAACGCGTACGTAATCCATCTATCAGCCGCAGAAGTTTTATTACGATATCCGGGTTATCTGTAGCGGGGTTTATACCGATCACTGCATCTCCGCTGCCATACATCAGTCCGTCAATAATACTGGCAGCGATCCCTTTTTCGTCATCAGTCGGATGATTAGGCTGGAGACGGGTAGACAAATGACCTGACAATCCTAGTGTATTTCTGAAACGGGTGACCACTTGTATCCGTTGTGCAACATTGATCAGGTCCTGGTTTCTCATAATCTTTGAAACCGCAGCAACCATCTCCGGAGTCAGTCCGCGCGCAAGTAATGCCAGCGAACTGGTATCTGCTTCGTTACTCAGTAACCAATCACGAAGATCGCCCACAGTAAAATGTGAAACTGCGGCAAACGCGGTTTTGTCATGCGTGTCACAGATCAGCCTGGTAATTTCATCCTCTTCATATGGGATCAGCCATTCCAGCAGAAATGTCTTTAACGGAACATCTGCCAGCACCATTTGGGCTGCCACACGCTCTTCATATGTCGACGCGGCTATGCCGGCAAGCACATCACCCGACCGATGAGGAGACGCTTTTGCCATGACAGTTTTAAGGTCTTTAAAATCATAAGTGATATGTCCGAGATTACACCGGTAAGCCATGTTATAAAGTTACTGTAAAAGTCTGCGTTGTTTTTGCCATACAGAGAAAACGATATAAGCAGCAATCAGTATCAGAAAAAATAAAAGGCTCAGTTCCCGGTTAAAATAGATCACAGCAAAAAGGCACAATACAGATAAGAGCAATGCCAGCATTGGAAACCACGGGTAAAACGGAGTCCGGAATGGGCGTATCATTTCGGGTGCTGTTTTCCTGAGCCGGAAAAGACTGATCATACTCAGAATGTACATTACCAACGCGCCCAGTACCGACAACAAGATCAATTTATCAGTGGTTCCCGACAGAACAGCAATTATACCGACAATAGCCCCTGTAACCAGTGCAAGATCCGGTGTTTGTCTTTTTCTATTTACTTTTGCAAGTTCGCCTGGAAGATAACCGGCACGGGCCAGAGCAAATACCTGCCGCGAATAACCGATAATGATACTGTGAAAAGAGGCTATCAGCCCAAACAGGCCAATTCCTGCAAAGATCCTTGTGAGTTGATTATCCTTCCCGAGAACGCGGCCTATAGACTCCGGTAAAGGATAGTCTATTGATGAAAGAGATTGCCAGGAACCAATCCCGCCGGTGAGTATCATGACCCCAAGTGCCAGGAACATCAATGTGACGATGCCCGAAATATATCCTCTCGGAATAGTCCTTTGCGGATCTTTAGTTTCTTCTGCCACCATTGCAACGCCTTCGATTGCCAGGTAAAGCCAGATTGCAAACGGGAGTGCGGCAAATACACCGGCTGCCCCAAACGGGAATGCATCAGCCGCAAAATGTTTCCATTCAAAATGGGGTGCAACAATTCCCATATAGATCAGCAACTCTGCTACAGCCAGTATTGTTACGATGAGCGTAAAGACTGCAGACTCTTTAATTCCAGCAATGTTTATAACAGTAAAGATTAAATAGCAAACAACTGCACAAAGTTTTATATCGATGAACGGGTACAAAAAATGAATGTAACTACCCAGGGCAAAGGCAATAGCGGGCGCTGCCAGCAGAAATTCAAACAAGGTGGCAAAGCCTGCAAAAAAACCACCCGTTGCCCCCAGGGCCTTGTGTGCGTAAGCAAAGGGACCACCAGCATTGGGTATTGATGTGCTTAGTTCTGTAAAACTGAATACAAGGCAGATATACAGAACGGTAACTATAATAGTCGCTATGAGCAACCCTCCTGTACCAGCTACAGCCCAGCCATAGTTCCAGCCAAAATATTCGCCGGAGATGACCAGCCCAACTGCGATTGCCCAAAGATGTATAGAAGTCAGCACTTTTTTTAACGGAGCCGGAGAGTTTGCCATAACATTAGTTTGGTAATAGGAAGCAGCCGTTAATTATTGGGAAGATAAGGTAAAATAACCAATCATGTTCCCGGTCCGGACGAATTCATCAGGCTGTTGGGATGAAACAGCTCCAGCCGTTCGCATTAAAAAGAGCCACGTCTTAATAGCTGCCTGGTCCCCGCCTCGAGATCCTTTTTTGCAAGACGTAAAGAATGATAAACGAGATGAAAACTATCAGCCCACCGATCATCGCCGCATTAGTATCGCGGTACTCAAGAAAAAAAATAATACCGGCAATACTGGCGGTATTTAAAATCACATGCAGTTCTTTCAATCTTAATCTCATATTCTGTCGTTTATTGTGATCACTTCATGCAATCTAGTAAAGACTGTAGACGAGACGGTGGGAAATAAAACAAAACAAAACGTTTTTTCCCCTTGGTTTGAAATGCAATAATCATAAAAGATCAATCTTTTTTCCCGGAGAGTTTTCCTCAAATTAGATTTAAGTGTTTTCAATTATATTAATCTGAAGATTACATTTAGACTAATACATTATCCACATCTCCACGGGAAAAAAACGCTTTCTTTTTGTTTTTTTCCCGTAATAAAAAAACAAATCAATCCTATTTTAGAGATGTCATGGAGAAAATATACTTACACTGGAAGGTTTGCTTTTTTACTGAAGCGATATTGGTGATGCTACTGTTTGTTGCGTTATGGATTTCTTTGAAGAATAGGAAGAAACACGCGGAGATGAAGTTTTTTCCTTTTTATATCAGCTGCCTGCTTACAGTATTTTTCTCCGTATACACTTCATTGTGCTCATCCATTGCATACCAATTTACCGTGTCAAGATTTAACTTCAGTAACTATATCGACTATTTTTTTATACTTATTGAGTTATTCGTTTTCACCCATTTCTTTTCAAAAATCATATCCAACAGGAAAATAAAACTCATCCTAATCTGTTTATCAACAGCGTTTATCCCCTATTTTTTTATCGAGCTCTATTCCGACAGATATTTTCCAAGAAGCATATCAGAAACGATTCAGTCCAGGGTATATACGGTTGAGTCTCTAATATTGCTGTTTCCTTGCTTTGTTTACTTCTATGAACTGTTCAAAAAAGCCCCCACATTAGATCTAAAAAACGAGCCTTCATTTTGGATAGTAACGGGGTGGTCATTTTTCGCCACATGTACTCTTCCATATTCGCTAATGGAAAATTATTTAAGACAGAATCATTCAGCTTTGATGACTGAACTGTATTCGGTTTTCTATATTTTTTACTCCTTGTTATTTATTATGATAATTAGAGCTTATTTATGCAAGAGAAATTACACATAACCGTTTTCCTAGGATTGACTACATTATTAATCTTGCTGCTTGGTGGCACAATTATATTTGTAGTATATGTATACCAGCAAAAGAAAAATCTCTACCTAAACACATATAGCTCTCTAAAACTGCAATATGAAAAAAGTCTCATCACGTCTCAATTAGAGGTTCAAGAAAACATGTTTCGCCATATCTCGCAAGAAATTCATGACAATATAGGCTTAACATTGTCTTTAGCGAAACTTCAATTAAACACCTTAAATATAGACGACCCCGACACTGCAAAAAATCAAATCTCGTCTTCTGTAGGGTTACTGGGTGAATCGATTGAACATCTAAGAAATATCTCAAAGAGTTTAAACGCGGATATAATCAACAGTTACGGTTTGACAAAGGCAATCGAAAATGAAATTGCTAAAGTTGAAGACTCGATACCTTTGAAAATCTTTTTCAAAGTGAAGGGGGACTCTTTCTACATGGATGAACAAAAGGAGCTAATTATTTTTAGAATGATTCAAGAGTCATTAAACAATGTAATCAAACACTCTCAAGCAACAAAAGTTGACTTAATTTTAGAATACCGTAAAAACCAACTTTTCTTAACTATTTCAGATAACGGTAAAGGGTTTAGCCACTCTTCACTTGGCGAATACTCTTTTAAAGGAAAAGCCGGCTTAAGAAATATGGAGTCAAGAAGCAAAATGATACGAGGCGAAATGACTATCGATACGCAGATAGGACAGGGCACAACATTAAAATTTATTATTCCGATTTAACATGGAAGCCAAAGAGAAAGTAATTAAAGTTGCACTCGTAGATGATCATGTATTACTACGAAATGCACTCACTATACTGATCAATAGTTTTGAAAACTGCCGTGTAGTAAACGAATCTGTCAACGGAAAAGAGATCAAAGAAGCCATTGAAAGCGGGATTATACCTGACCTGATCATAATGGATCTAAATATGCCTGTAATGGATGGTTTTGAAACATCCGAGTATCTTCACGCGGAACACCCTCAGATCCCCATTTTAATGTTGACAATGTATGACTCTGAACTGTCCCTGATAAGACTGCTGCAGACCGGTGTAAAAGGTTTTTTAAAAAAAGATATTCATCCTGCGGAACTGAAGTTTGCTATCAGGTCTGTAGTGTATTCAGGCTTCTATTATTCCAGCCACACAACCGGAAAACTGATCAATCTTTTCCGGAGCAACAATGAAGGGATGATCCCGCTGCACAAATCCCTACTCTCCGCACAAGAGATCCAGTTCATGCAGATGATCTGCTCAGATCTTACCTACAAGGAAGTAGCGCAGAAAATGGGGCTAAATCCCAGGTCTGTTGACACGCTCCGGGATGCATTATTTGTCAAACTGGATGTTAAGAGCCGCGTCGGACTCGCCATGCTGGCTATAAGACATGGCATTGTTACCTTTTAGCTCACTACCTTATGCGGGCCGGGCAATAATATAGGCTCTGGGAGATCCTAATGCATATTTCTTTTTCCCGGGTATATCATAGATCTCCTCGAGCTTTAATCCGGATTTATTAAGTAACGCTTCGATCTCATTAACGGAATATATATAATCGATCGCAGTCTTGCTTTCCATAACACCGTTTTCTCCCGTCATTGTTGTATGGGTTTCTATACGGGTGGGATGAAACAAAAACTCCGACCGGGACACTATATTCACGCCGCCATGAACAGCTTCTGATTGTTCAGCAAAATGGGGTATTACTGTTTCCGCCAGAGACCAGCTATTGATTAAAATATGCCCTTCGGGCGCTAGTGCGTTTTTCCAGTTGTCAAGAAGCAAACCCGTATCGTCCGGATTGAAGAAATTCAGGCTATTTCCCATACAAATGATCAGCTTGTATTTTCTGATGGGCCGATGTTCCAGAACACTTTGTTGCAGAACTTGGACAGGAAGATCATGTTCTTTTGCCTTTGCGCCCACTTCTTTAACGTAGTCGGGAAGATTATCTACCGCAGTCACCTGTATGCCCTTTTCAGCAAGGGCCAGGGAATGCCGGCCATACCCACACATCATATCAAGCAGATGATCGCCCGGCAGCAATTGAAAATAATCAACCATGAACTGAACTTCCCGGGAAGTTAATTGCTCAGGAATAATGGCTTTCCAGATATCCTTATAATGTCCGTCAAAAAAAGAATCATTGATATTCTCCATATCTTATCAACCGGGGGGGGGGTAATATCTACTCCAGTAATTTATTACGCATCGCGTACATCACAAGACCGGCGATCGTTTTAGCACCAACTTTCTGTTTCATGTTCTGTCTGATCGTTTCAATCGTCCGCGGACTCAAAAAGACCTCTTTTGAGATTTCCTCTGTTGTCTTGTCTTCCGCTATCAATTTCAATATCCTGATCTCTTTTTCAGAAAGTTTTACAGGATTGGGATAAAATTGTCTTACCGTTTTCTTGTGTTGCAGCTTTAGCAGAACTGCCTTATTTACCAGTTCATTAAAATAGAAATCATCATTCATACAGGTGAGGATCGCCTGGTATATCTCTTCCGGGTCAGTTGTTTTGGTGAGATACGCATTTGCGCCCATTTCCATCATCTTGGTAATCATCTCCTGATCGTCATACATAGTCAGAACGATGATTTTAACGCCTTCGTATTCCTTGCGGATCATATTGATTGCGTTAATGCCATCAACTTCAGGCATCCTGATATCCATGAGGATAATATCAGGTAGTTTCAGCTGAAGTTTATGCATCAGATCCTTTCCGTCCTCTGCTTCCCAGATTATTTTGAGATACTCTTTGTCTTTAAGCGACATGCGTATCCCATCCCGGAAAATCTTGTGATCATCAGCGATGGCGACTTTAATCTGCTGAGTTGTCATAGTAAGCTTTGGTTTATGCGATCAACTGAATGGCAGCCTGTCATCAGCAACAGCACGAAACAACTACAGACAGGTGGGTGTATTTTTCCGATGCCAAAAGTAGTTGTTTTTGTTTTCCTTATCCTTTTCAGTTTCAAAAAACTGCCTCCGGTGTGATTGCCCCCAAACCAGTCCGGGGGCCGGCCCTTTACTTATCCCGGAAACAGGTCAATCGTAATCCTCGCATGGCTTTTATGGGAAGCTTACGTTTTTGCCCGTATTTGCTGATAAACCTAAACTAAGCAATACTTCTCTTGTTCACATAAATATGTGCATATACTTTTGAGTTAAGTTGATTGACGAGGAGATCCGTCAAATCCATCCAATATCCGGCATCCCGCTGACCACGGGTGAAACCGTCCATAACATGATTTCCAATATCTATTGAAGTACCAGCGAAATCCAATGTCAATCAACTTCCTTCCTGCTTGCTTCGGGGTAAAACATCCCCACTTTTACACTCACTTTTATTCACATAGGTGGATAAACTGAAACAAACTGGAATTTCCCAAGAAAATTTCCTATTCAGGTCATGGTAAAAATACTATTTTAGTCTGGTAAAACCACTTGATTTAAGGCGACTTTTTACTAGGTACTTTTCCATGAAACCCTTTACCAGCATGCATTTCATGACTTTATAAGGGTTTTACAGTAACAAAGTATCTGTGGATATACCCGCCTTTCGACGCAATTTTTACACTCGGAATCGATTCAAGCACCTAAAAAAAGCGTTACTGTTATGAAAAAAATCACCGTTTCAAGGGCTGTTATCAAGATTGAAGACCTTTCAGGCCTGATCTGGGAAGAATAACTCAGCAAAAGTTTTAAACCTTTAAAAGTTTTTCTATTTTTGGACAAAATCCAAACAATAGAAAAACTTTTTTACTATATAGTTACTTATTCCTATCTCATCTTCCCGCTTTTCTATTTCTTTTCAAAAGAAAAAAAAGGGCTGCCTTTGCTTCTTGCAATATATGGGATAGTAGTATGCTCTTATCTCAACGTCTTCGATTATTTGCAGAACTTACGTGCCTATAAGGTCATGTTGGTGCTTCAAAATCTTTTTACAGCATTTGAATATTTAATCTTTACATCGATTTTCTTTTTCACTGGCGGACAAAAGAAAAGGAAGATCATATTAATTCTCTCGATTGCTTTTATATCATCCCTGATTTTACTCGCAGTATTTAGTTCAACAAATTTGCAAAGAATAGGGATAGTGCTTGACTCAATACCTGTTAGCGCTGAAACAATTTTGATATTTATTTATATCTTCTTTTTTCTATACGAATACTCAAAAACTGATTCCACAGAGAGTATATTCAACAACCACTTGTTCTGGATATCAGTGGGCCTACTTCTTTACCTTGGAGGAACCTTTTTCTTTAATATTCTGGCCAATCAAATGTCGCTTGCCGAATTCGCTACTTATTGGCATTACACCTACATGGCAGAAATAGCGAAGAATATTCTCTTCCTGATTGCTTTATTTAAGATCTCGAAGTTTAAAAAAAAAGACCTAATCCCACAGGTTCGAATGTCATACCTTGATATTGATATGAATTAATTCCTATTTTACATCCTATGTTCTTCTTGCAAGCCACCAACCCGTCCTCAGGAGTTTCCTCAGTGCTCTTTATTGGCACTATGGGCATGCTTGTCCTTACTGTTGGTCTTGTATTGTTCATTATCTTCCATCAGCGCAAAGTGTCCCGTTACCAACGGACCCTTCAGAAAATGGAAGAAGAACAGCAAAAGATCCTCCTCAACGCATCTATCAAGTTACAGGAAGAAGAACGCCAGCGCCTGGCTGCTGATCTGCATGATGACGCGGGTCCATTGCTGGCAACTGCCCGGCTTTACCTCAACGAAAATCTTGTCAACCAGGATAAAGCCACACAGCTTCAGTCTATTTTCCAGGCGAGACAGATCATTGATGATACGATTCAACTTGTCCGCAACATCAGCCATAGCCTGATGCCTCCAACCCTCAAAAATTTTGGTCTTGAATCAGCGGTGAACGATCTCTTTCAGAAGATCAGTGGATCCGGCAGTATGAACGCCAGCAGCCGTTTTCACGATTATAAAGATCGCCTTAAACCCGAAAAAGAACTCATCGTATTCCGTATAGTCCAGGAGCTTGTAAACAATATTCTTAAACACAGCAGCTCCAGCTTCATACACCTTACCCAGAATGTACACGGCGATAAGTTCTATCTCCGCATTCACCATGATGGAAGAGGTATCATACAGACAGACTTTGATAAATTAAACAAGAGTAATATCGGCCTCGGTTTGAAAAATATCAGCAGTCGTCTCCGGGTAGTGCAGGGAAGTATCTACTTCGAAAAAGACATTTCGCAGACCTATTATAAAGTAACGATAGAATTACCTAAGGACGAACCCTATCAATAGTGCTGTTTATTTGCTAATTTTACCTTTTATCTGATACTTATGGGAATCATCAAGGTAGCTATTGCAGACGATCATAAAATCTTTCGAAAAGGCGTGATCCTTTCCCTGAGGCCATTCACCAATATCAAGTTCGTACAGGAAGCTGAAAATGGTGATGAACTTCTTAACGGCATTTCTCAGTCAGAACCCGACGTTGTATTAATGGATCTCCGCATGCCAGGCAAGGATGGCATCGAAACCACAAAAATCATAAGCAAACAACACCCCGGAATAAAAGTACTCGTGCTCAGCATGTACGAAGATGAACGCTTCGTGTATCACCTCATGGAGAATGGAGCTAACGGATACATGCTCAAAAATGCAGAACCTCAGGAGATCAGGCGGGCTATCATGGAAGTATCTGAAAAAGGATACTACCTTAATAACTTTGTCAACCGTATCCTGCTCAAAAAATCACACTCGCGGCAGAAAGTTGTTCCATCTCTAAATAATGAGATCACACTTAGTGATAAAGAGAGAGATGTGCTCCGGTTTATTTGCATGGAATTCACAGCACAGGAGATCGCGCAGAAAATGGATATCAGCCCGCGTACCGTTGAAGCGATTAAAGACAGGCTGATGGAACGCTTCGGCAGCAAAAACACCGCCGGTCTCGTTTTCTTTGCTGTAAAGAATAATCTGATCGACTAAAATTTTCAGAAACGCATCTCCCGGATCTCCCCTTTCACTACAAGTCTGCCCGCCGTTTTCGCCTTGATCTCGTCAACACTGACGCCCGGTGCACGTTCAAGCAACTCAAATCCGTCTTCCGTAACAGATACTACGGCAAGATCTGACACGATCTTCTTTACGCATTTCACACCTGTCAACGGAAGTGTGCAGGCAGGCAACAGTTTGGATTCTCCCCTGGGATTGGTATGCATCATCGCAACAATGATATTCTTCGCACTCGCTACAAGATCCATTGCGCCCCCCATTCCTTTTACCATTTTGCCGGGGATCTTCCAGTTGGCAATATCTCCGGTATCACTGACCTCCATAGCACCCAGTACCGTAAGATCTACTTTTCCCGCCCGGATCATTCCGAAACTCATGGCTGAATCAAAAAACGCAGACCCGGGTATGGTTGTAATCGTTTGCTTGCCTGCGTTGATAAGGTCTGGATCTTCCTCTCCTTCCCAGGGAAAAGGCCCCATACCCAATAATCCGTTCTCGCTTTGCAGAACAACATTGATCCCATCAGGGATATAATTAGCCACAAGCGTGGGGATGCCAATGCCAAGATTCACGTAATATCCGTTCTGCAATTCCTGCGCAATGCGGAAAGCAATCTGCTCTTTTGATAGTGCCATGATGTAAGAATTAAAACTGCCTGAAATTGATTTTAACCAGCATTCCGCTGACGTACCGTTCTTTGCTCGATACGCTTTTCGTATCCCATGCCTTGAAAAATACGGTGAACATAGATCCCCGGAGTGTGTATGTTATCAGGATCCAACTGGCCAGCCGGTACGAGTTCCTCCACTTCGGCGATCGTTATCTTTCCTGCCATGGCCATAAGCGGATTGAAGTTCCGTGCCGTTTCTTTATATACCAGGTTACCCTGCGTGTCGCCTTTCCAGGCTTTTACGATCGCATAATCGGCATCAAATGCATATTCCAGGAGATAATCCTTGCCATCGAAATTCCGCACTTCTTTACCGGCGGCTACTTCTGTGCCGACGCCCGCTGGTGTGTATATCGCCGGCATGCCATACCCCGCAGCCATGCAACGGGTAGCAAGCGTGCCCTGAGGGATCAGCTCCACTTCCAGTTCGCCACTTAGCAACTGCCGCTCAAACTCCGCATTCTCCCCCACATAGGAAGAGATCATCTTTCTCACCTGCTTTTGCTTTAAAAGCAGCCCAATTCCGAAATCATCAACACCTGCATTATTGGAAATACAAGTAAGCCCTGTAACTCCTTTCCTGACCAACGCCGCAATACAGTTCTCAGGAATGCCGCAAAGACCAAAACCACCCAGCATCAACACGCTTCCGTTAGTGATGTCCTGGATGGCCTCTTCTGCTGTTTTAACCTGTTTATTCATATGAATCGTTAGTATATCGCTGTTTACTGTTTCTGTAACCTTTGCTTTGCTCCAAGCTTCCTCATCCTGTCCAACCTCTTGTTCAGCTTTGCTGTATCGATCTTTGACCTGACCGTATCCAGAGTCGTGATCACTGAATCTTTTTTCAGGGAATCTGTGGCTGGTTTTGCAACTTCCATTTCCACTTTGATCTTCCCGATCGAATCCATCAGTGCCTTCATTTTTCGTGGATGTCGCTGATAATAGTGATAGCTGGTTATAAACTGCTCACGTGTGATCTTGTGGATCTCAAACACCTTTTCATTCCATTTAAGACTCTCTGCTGCCTTATCCGTATTCGCATCTTTATAAAACACATAATTATTCAAGAAGTCTGACGCGCGTATCATGTCCCAAAGCACTTCCTGCATTTTTGGTTCAGGCAATACTCCTGGCGGAAGTTTGTCTTTATCGGCACAGGAAAAAACAACTGCGGTCAGCAAAAGAAAAATTACCCCGGTTCTTTTCATCTTAATTCTTTGTAGGCATTGCCATTGGTGATGTCGATCTTGGATAAAATATCGGCAGCCCTCGTTTTTTTATCCCTGTCGGCTTTTGTAAACACTTTTATCAACTCGGTGCTTTTGCCCTGGAGAAAGAACTGCAGGATCATCGAATTCGGATTCTCGGTATTTAGTGTATTCAGAAAATTCAGGCTGGTCAGAACGCCATTTCTCCCCTCGTCTTCATTTTCATAAAACAGATCCATTCCCGATCTGTAATAAGAATAAACCGCGTCATGGATGAGTGCAAACCGGTTGTTGTTGAAATTCTCAGCCAGCCAGTAGCGGTTCCGCAGGCCTTCATAAGAACGCCACCCGGTAATATCACGGCTTTCCGGAGCATTGTTGACAATATTCCATGCCTTTTGAAAATAGGCATCACCACCGCGGAGAGCAAAAGAGCCGTAATCAAGCCCCAGAATAATATTCACATAATAAGCCAGCACTGCAGGAAGATTCGCCACAGAAGGATCGCTGCCCTGCACCCTGTTCTCATTGAACTCCACCGGCTGAAACTCTACATAACGGAATACAACATTGTCATCAATATAATTGATCAATGGAGAGTCATACGAGCTATTGAAAACGGGCCTTGCCGCCTGCACTGTCAGCGAAGCTTTATACATATTGTTGCCCATCTCCTGTTCAATATTCAGCAGAAAATTGCACTGGATCTTTTCATTCGCCTGAAAAGCATCTTTCGTCCATTTTCTGTTGTTCAGAAAATTGGTCAGTGTCGTTTGCAGGGTCTGAAAGATCTTCTTGTCTACATTCGTACTCACCCTCGTCGCAAGCACAGTCAATCTTGCCTGGATTTCCTGGGCATTCACCTGCTGCACAACTGCAAGCACGGTCACAAACAGCACAATTCGTTTAAGCATAGTATGACGTAATTATTGTATCAACGATATCCCGGGCCACTTCTTCTTTTGATTTTATATCAAAATGAATTTCCTTGCCGTTGCGCTGGAATATGGTTACTTTATTTGTATCGCCTCCAAATCCTGCACCTGCATCGTTCAGAGAATTCAGCACGATCATGTCAGCATTCTTGGCTTCCAGTTTCCCAAGCGCGTAGTTTCTTTCATCTGTTGTTTCCAGTGCGAAGCCAACGACTATCTGCCCTGCTTTCTTTTTAGCTCCTAAACTCTTCAATATGTCTTTCGTCCGGGTAAGCTCAAGATTAAACTGATCTTCCTTTTTCTTGATCTTTTCCTGCGCTTTTACAACTGGTGTGTAGTCAGCCACTGCAGCAGACATCACTGCGAGATCTGCTGTTTCAAAAGCCTTTTGACAGGCATCATACATCTCGGCAGCAGAAGTCACGTTCACGAGCTGTATCCCGTTTGGTGAAAAAGACGTGCGGAGAGGCCCCGCCACCAGCGTCACGTCCGCTCCCTGGCGATGCAGTTCCTTTGCAATGGCTATTCCCATTTTCCCGGATGAATGATTTCCAATAAAACGCACGGGATCAATAGCTTCGTATGTCGGACCGGCCGTCACTAATGCCTTGCGGCCTGCCAGCGGTCTGGATGATGAAAGTTTTTCTTCCAGGAAACCAACCAATTGCTCCGGTTCAGCCATCCGGCCATCGCCAAATAACCCGCTGGCCAGTTCCCCTTTTGATACCGGGATCACAATATTTCCGAACGATTCCAAAAGGCGAAGATTATTTGCGGTTGTAGGATGATGCCACATATCCTCATCCATCGCGGGTGCCACCATTACCGGGCATGTAGCCGAGAGATAAGTTGCCAGCAGAAGGTTGTCACACTGTCCATGTGCCATTTTAGCCAGCGTATTACAGCTAAGCGGAGCGATCAGCATTATATCTGCCCAGCGGCCAAGCATCACGTGATTTGCCCAGCTTTGCTCATCGAAAAGATCCGACAATACCAGGTTCTTGCTTAGCGTAGAAAGTGTAAGCGGGGTCACAAAATCTTTGGCTGCAGGTGTCATCACCACACGGACGTCTGCCCCTGCTTTTACCAGCAGACGGACAAGATGAACAGATTTATAGGCAGCGATACTGGCACTGATGCCAAGCAATATTTTTTTTCCTTGCAGCATAGGTATTCAAAAATACCATATAAAAACAAACGATCCAGCAGCTTGCTGGATCGTCTACATATTTAACATCCGTGAAAAGGCAATTAATCAAACAATTGATCTTCTCCTTTGCGGAAATACACCTTATTATCGATGAATTCCTGCGTAGCCAGCAAAGCCGGGTTTGGCATTCTTTCGTAGGCTCTGGAGATCTCGATCTGCTCTTTGTTCTCGTGGATCTCTTCCAGGCTGTCTGTATGGCTGGCGAATTCGTCCAGTTTGTTGTGCAATTCTTCCTTCAGGGAAATATTGATCTGGTTCGCTCTTTTAGCAATTATGGCAATTGACTCGTATAAATTACCCGTTCTGCTTTTCAGATCGTCCAGGCTCTTTGTTTCCACATTGTTAGCGATACCAGCGCTAAGCTGGCGTCTTAACTTACTCATATATTGCTATTTAAGTTTTTAATATTTGTTTGCGATAAGCCGATATAACTTTCTACGTCCTTCCGGTATTTACTTTCAGGAAAACGGTCTACGAATTCATGGCAGGCCTCAATAACATCCTCGTAACGCTCAGCTTTCTTCTCTTCAACGCTCAATTCTGCAAAGCGATAATACGATTTTATTGCCATATACTTATACTCATCCAGTCTGCTTGATTCCGGATAAGCGTTGATCAGTGTGGTAAAAGCAACCCCAGCGGCACGAAACTGGTTCATGTTGTAATAAAGGAATGCTCCTTTATAATCTTTCGTTTCCAGTTTGGCCCGGCAGGTTTCAATGATCGATGAAGCCTCCTTATTCCGTTCAGAACCCGGATGCGTATTGATAAATACCTGCATCATTCCCATTGCTTTGATCGTATTTGTCTGATCAAGTTCTGGTTTGGGCGACTGCTTATAATAACTATAGGCCCGCATATAAGCCATTTCTTCTGCTTTTGTACTGTTCGGAAAGATCTCCAGGAAGGTCTTGAACAGGTTTTCTGCATTCAGATAATCGAGCTGATAATACGCGCAATAGGCATATTTATAATAAATATCCTGGAATTCCGGACGAGTCTTGTAGTATGGCATCACATCTTCAAACAACACCTGGGCCTTGTTATATTTCTTTTGCACGAAATACTTCTCTGCCACCCTCAACTTATACTCAGGATCTGGGTTCTTCAGGATTTTCGTAATGCTCTTGCTGCAGCTACAAAACAAGAACAGGGTTAAAATGACTGGTAGAAAACGCATAAAGGTGTGCAAAGTTAATAGATACCGGCAAAACTTACGCAAAAAAGATATACGGCCAAAACCGCCTCGTTAAGGTTTTGATAAAGGAATAGGTGTTCATGGCATGTTTCTCATTGTCAAACAAGCATTTATCTGTTTAAAATGCCAGTTGATCGGCGCCGCGCACTGAATCATCCTCTCTATTAAGCTCCCGCTGTCAGAAGATTTCTGTAAGCGGTCACCTCAAAAAAGCACAATGTACAATCCTCCCGGCCCGTTTCGCGATAATTCGCAATATGAAAAAAACCCCTCCGCAGACGCGGAAGGGTTTATATCTATCAGCAAAAAGTAACCTAGTTTATTTTTTACGCAGGTTCGGGTGAGGAGGAGCAACAGTTGCTGGTCCGTCTTCGCCGCTTGTAGCACCGCGCAGATCAACAGTATTGCAATCACCACCTTCCTGGCCGTAGTTGAATACAAAACGATCAGAGCTGATACCTTCAGATTCTACCAGGTGAGTGATCACTTTGTTTACGTGATCCCAGCTCAGCTGCTGTTCTTTTTTGCTTGAAGAGCAATAGCCAACTACTACTACTTTACACTGAGGACTGTTACGCAGTCTTGCAGCAACTGTAGAGAGAACTGCTTTTGCATCAGCATCGAGATTGTTAGAACCAGATTTGAAGCTTACGCTTGGCAGAGCACCAAGAGCAGTAGCGCAATCATCTTTTTTAACCATATACTTGTCGAAGCAAGTTGAGTCAGGGCATGGGCATTTGCCTACACCGTCAGCGTCAACAGGCTGGCAGTATGTTGGAGTAACGAGTTCTTTATCTTTATAGTCAGGAACACCATCACCATCAGTATCCAGAGCAACACCATGAGAGTTAACTGGTGCACCAGCCGGAGTTTGCTCCTGGTCGAACTGGTCAGTGATACCGTCGCCATCGCTATCAGGAAGAACTGGTTTAGGCAGTCTCATCAAACGTGGGTTGCGGATCTCGCTGTAAGCATAGTCCAGTGGGTTCAGCCAGTAAAGAGGCTCAACAGATTTTTTACCGAGGTTGTAGTTCAGACCGAGAGACAGGAAATGGAACGCGTCGTAGTCACGAGTCAGGTCACCCTGCTCAGCCCAACGCTGACCGTCCAGCAGATCGTCTTTTACAAATGTCCAGCGATCTTCCAGAGCGAGATTCCATTTGTTGCTCAGTTTGAATGCGATACCAGCACCCAGTGTAAAGCTTGGGCGGAAAGTATCGTCAAACAAAGTTGGCAGAACGTCTTTATCGTTCTCAGCACGAGTTTCATAAGAATCATCCAACGCATCTTTCAGCGCCTTACGAGTGTCCTTGCGGTTTTCGTAAAGGTTACCTGAAATTGAGTTGAACTCGTTCGTGTAGATAGTGCCGGTTGCATCATTTGCCGCATTGTGTCTTGCGTCATAGATCATACCACCGATACCGCCTAACAAGTAAAAGTTCATACCTGTTTTAGCTTTGTGGAAACGAATGTTGTTCAGCGTGATAACACCTTGCAGTGAAAGGTCCTGAACACGTGTTTTGTAGTTGTTGTAGATCAACTGGCCAGGAGCGTACCCAACTTGTGCCCAGGCACTGTTTGGATTAACGCCGGTTTGTTTCCAGTTCAGACCTCTTGGTTCTCCATATACATACTCCAAACGTGCAGAGAATACATAACCGAAAGATTTACGGATATGCACACCGAAGTTTGGTGCAGTAAAAAAAACAGAAGGGATGTCTCCGGAAATGTGAGCGAGACCGTATTTAACACCTAACTCCCACTGATTGCGGGGTTTAGCTGGAAAATTGTAGGTACCGTTCAGGAACTCCGTATGCTGAGGCATCCTTTTAGACGGAACGAGTGACGAATCAGAAGGGTCATAACTTCCACCAGTTTTCACCTGGGCAAAGCTATATGACGCAAGAAGGCAGAGTGAAGCTGCCAACAGTGTGTACTTTTTGCTTACCATAACTTGAGGATTAAGATTTACGAAAAAACAATGTCCTAACAAAATGCAAAATTATGCCTTGAGGACTAATTACCAAATTTTTGTGAAAATTATTTCAGGCTTTTCCTGTTATATCTCAATTACTTAGTCAAAAAAACGGATCAAATAGATGCATCGCCCCTTATTTATTTTTTGCGCCGTAAATTGCCGTTTTATATTATGAGCCTTCCAATCGGACTAATTGAAAACGAACTGAAAGAGTTTGAATCGCGTTTCAGAGACGCGGTAAAAAGCCAGACGCCACTGCTTGACAGGATCATGCGTTATATCGTCAAAAGAAAAGGTAAACAGCTGAGACCCATGTTTGTATTGCTGTCTGCCAAGCTCTGCGGAGAGGTATCAGACTCCACTTACAGGGCCGCTTCGCTCGTCGAAGTTTTGCATACAGCAACCCTTGTTCATGACGATGTCGTGGATGATTCTGAAGAACGCCGGGGCTTCTTTTCCGTCTACGCACTTTGGAAAAATAAGGTTTCCGTGCTGGTCGGTGACTACCTCCTGGCAAAAGGATTATTATTATCCCTGGATAATAATGATCACCGGATTCTTCATATTTTATCCGATGCAGTACGCAAAATGAGCGAAGGAGAACTCCTTCAACTGGAAAAATCACGTTCACTCAACCTGCGCGAAGACATTTATTTTGAGATAATCCGCAATAAAACCGCCTCTCTCCTCGCGTCTGCCTGCTCTGCCGGCGCCTGGTCGACGAGTAATGACGACGAAATCACCGAAAAAATGCGCCTTTTCGGGGAAAAAACCGGTATCGCTTTCCAGATAAAAGACGACCTTTTCGACTATTCCAGTGACAATGTTGGAAAACCGACCGGAAACGATATAAAAGAAAAAAAACTAACCCTGCCATTGATCTATACCCTGAACAATACCGACCCAAAAACCAGGAGAGAGATCATCTATATTATAAAAAACAAAAACACCGACAGGGAAAAGGTTAACTGGGTGATCAATAAAGTAAACGAGGCCGGAGGTATCCAATACGCCACTGATAAAATGAACGAATACAAAAAAGCAGCGTTGGACATATTGCATCAGTTCCCTGAATCTCCTATCCGCAAAGGCCTGGAAGATCTCGTTCTCTACGTAACCGACCGCAAATACTAACGCCGCAACGAAGTTTAAAAGTTTTACCGTTTAATAGTTTAAACGTTATCTGCTTAAACTCTTGAACGAATTTCCCTGCAACCAACTTTGCGCAGGCTGGCTATGCAACTTTTAAACTATTAAACGGTAAAACTTTTAAACTTTCATTCCTCCGAACAGAGAAGACGATGCAGAAAAGATGGACAATAAAGAAGGTGGATACTGCTGCCGAAAACGAATTGCGCCAGGTATTAAAAATACATCCGGTTCTTTGCCGGTTGCTTGTACAACGTGGCATCACAACATTTGATGCTGCCCGTGAATTTTTCCGGCCCGATATTAATCATCTGCATGATCCATGGTTGATGAAAGACATGGATAAAGCCGTTGATCGCATCGTACAGGCTATATCCGGGCAAGAAAAAATACTTGTCTTTGGCGACTATGATGTGGATGGCACCACTGCGGTTGCCACCACTTATTCTTTTCTGAAAAAAATATATTCAGCACTGGACTTCTATATCCCACACCGTTACCGTGAAGGATATGGCGTTAGCAAAGCAGGGATAGACTTCGCCAAAGAAAACGGCTTCTCCCTGATCATTTCGCTCGACTGTGGGATCAAGTCTGTCGACCTGATCAGATATGCCAGAGAACTCTCTATAGACTTCGTGGTATGTGATCATCATCTTCCCGATGATGAATTACCGCCGGCTGTCGCCATCCTGAATCCAAAACAAAAAGATTGTAACTACCCGTATAAAGATCTTTGCGGCTGTGGCGTAGGATTTAAACTCATCACTGCACTTGCAGAAAAACTGGATCTTCCAGGCGCATGGACACTGGAATATCTCGACCTTCTCGCAACAGCGATCGCAGCTGATATTGTACCAATGACCGGGGAGAACAGGCTGATGGCTTTTCATGGGCTTAAAAAAGCCAATGAAAAACCAAACAACGGTATTAAAGCCTTATGCCAGCTGAGCAATGTTCGCTTCCCATTGCATATTGACGGCCTTGTGTTCATGATCGCTCCGAGAGTGAACGCCGCGGGACGTATGGATGATGCCAAAAAAGCTGTCCAGCTTTTTGTTACCGAAGAATATAACGAAGCACTGAGATTCGCAGAAATGCTTCACAACGATAATTCCGACCGAAAAGAAGCAGATAGCAGTACAACCCAGGAGGCGTTGGCATTGATCAGCGAAAATGTCGAATGGACTGCCAATAAATCCACCGTCGTCTTTCAATCTCACTGGCATAAAGGCGTAGTAGGTATTGTTGCATCAAGATTGATAGAGAGCTATTACCGGCCAACCATTGTATTGACCCGATCAGGAGAATATGCAGCAGGCAGTGCGCGCAGCGTTCCCGGGTTTAACCTGTATGAAGCCATACATGCCTGCAAGGAACACCTCATCGGATATGGAGGACATTTTGCAGCTGCGGGAATGACACTTGCGCTTGATAAGGTGGAATCGTTCCGGAAAAAATTTGAAGAAGTTGTAGCGTCAACCATAGATCCGGAATTACTCATCCCCGAAATCGTGATCGATACAGAAATAAACTTCAGTGATATCACGCCAACCTTTTTCAGCATTATTTCTCAAATGGAACCTTTCGGTCCTGAAAACCTGAGACCGGTTTTTATCGCCCGCAGCGTAACGGATACTGGCTATTCAAAAGTTGTAAAAGAACTTCATCTCAAATTTTCGCTTCAGCAGAATGGCCGCGTTTTCTCGGGTATCGGTTTTAATATGGCCGGAAAAATGCCATTACTGGAAAATAAAAAACCGGTTGATGTTGTATTCAAACTGGATGAGAATGAGTGGAACGGACAAACCACTTTACAACTACGGGTGATTGACGTCCGGCCTGCTGTTTAAACTCCGGTAAAATTACTCTCTCCCGCCCTTCGAGAAGCTAAGAATGGGACGGCCTAGCCGAAACCATGGGACGACCCGGGTCAATCTTCGGGACGAATGGGGCATTCTACCCGGATTCTACTCTTTGGGTACTCTTTGCCTACCCGAAACCTACTCTGTTGGTACCCGGAGCCCGGGTAAGCAAAGGGTACTTATTAGGTTGGTTCTTCGAACCAGCAACGTCATACCCATCCAGGAAACCTTTACTATCACAACCGCCCCTTCCTGTCTTCCGCCTTGCCGGTGAAAAAAATACCGGTAAGGCGGGAAAACGGGAAGAAAAGATCCAATGGTAAATTTCTTACTTACTCAAGCACAGAAACACAGAAACCCGGTTCTACAAGCCGCATGCTTCCTGCGAAGTTGGTAAGAATTATTTCATACGCCCAGTCCTCATTCTATTCTTTTATTACTTAGCTTAGTTACCCAATCCTTCGAAGAACTCTCTGACCTGTAGTTCAAGCCATCCACAAATCCACACATTCACTCCGTACCATGTTTCCAGAGCAATGCCACTGGAGGTTTTACTATTGATTTATTCGTTAAACATAACATGTTCCTTATCCAACAAACAATCTATTTATGAGAAAAATCTACCTGCGATTGCTGGGCGCCTGCCTGGCTATGTTGATGGCATTCCCGGGGAACACACAGGTTGTGATCAGCCAGGTGTATGGAGGCGGTGGTAATTCCGGCTCCGTTTACCAGAATGACTTCATCGAGTTATTCAACCCTACAAACGCAACAATCAGCCTTGCCGGGTGGTCTGTACAGTATGCCAGTGCGGCTGGTACTGCCTGGCAGGTAACACCACTATCGGGATCGATTGCTCCCGGCCACTATTATCTTGTACAGCAGGCCGCCGGTGCCGGAGGTACAACTCCACTCCCAACAGCGGATGCAGTCGGCTCGATCCCTATGTCAGCCACCAGTGCAAAAGTGGCGCTGGTCAGCAGCACGACCGCAGTAAGCGGTGCCTGCCCCACTGGAGTTGCCGACCTCATTGGCTTTGGTTCCACCAGTTGCTTCGAAGGCAGTGGAAGCGCGCCGGCTGGAACCAACTCAACGGCCCTGATCCGGATCAACAATGGTTGTACTGATAATAACAATAACGCTGCTGATTTTGTATCAGGAGTTGCCAACCCACGCAATAGCAGTTCCCCTGCGAACTCCTGCGTCGGTTGTACTGCGCCAACCAATCAGCCGACCGGCCTTACTGTCACTCCCGCTATCACTTCTGCGAATGGGTCATTCACAGCAGCTGCAACAGGAACAGTAGCGGCAGATAACTATCTCGTTATTTATAGCACATCCTCTGCCTTATCACAGCAACCTTCGTCAGGTACGGTCTATAACACAGGTGATAATATCGGAAACGGTACGGTGGTTTCTTACAGCAACTCAACTTCATTTACCATCAACGGATTGTCGGCTGCTACTACTTATTATGTTTTCATTTTTGCCACGAGCAACACCAGTACCTGCTATAACAGCAATTCTCCATTGACCGGAAGCTTCACCACCGAAGCAAATCCTGCACCCACCGTCTCTGTTGCAGCCGGAACAAACGCTGCCGAGCCTTCGACCAACGGTAGCTTTATTGTAACACTTTCCAGTCCGGCGCCTGCAGGCGGCGTAAGCATCGGCTATACACTCGCCGGTACAGCAACTGCCGGCACCGATTATACCGATCCGCAGAACGGCACACTGGTGATCGCGCAAGGCGCAACAACCGGAACCATACAGATCAATGTCGTAGATGATGCAATAGCAGAACCATCCAAAACAATTGCTATCACACTTAATAATGCCAGCAACGGTTATATTATCAGCGCGGCAACAGCCAGCATTACACTTTCCGATAATGATATTGCGGCCGCTATTACGCTGACAAGTACCTATACACAGGACTTCAATTCGCTTGCAAACACAGGCACTGCCATCTCATGGGCTGACAACGCAACCATTCCCGGCTGGTATGCCAGCCGCCTTGTATATAACACTGGTAACGGAGCAAGCAATGCGGGCGCATTATACAGCTTTGGAACAACAGGTTCAACAGACCGCGCTATCGGAAGCATCGGATCAGGAAGCACGGGAACGGTTTTGTACGGAGCAAGATTTGTGAACAACACCGGTGGCCCGATCACTTCATTGAAGATCGCTTACAAAGGCGAACAGTGGAGAAACGGAGGTGTTGCAGCCGTTCAAACCGTCAACTTCGCTTACCAGACCGGCGCAAGCATTTCATCATTAACAGAGGGTACGTGGACCGGCGTAACCGACCTCAACTTCAACAGCCCCGTTACCGGCACAACTGCCGCTGCACTGGATGGAAATCTTCCGGCAAATTCAGACGTAGTGGTATATACCATTCACGGATTGAACATCCCCGCCGGAAATGAAATATTTGTTCGCTGGGAAGATATCGACCACAGCGGCGCTGATCATGGTCTTGCAGTGGACAGCTTCAGCATAGAAGCAAACCCACAGGATCTTATTGCTCCGGTGATCACCAGCAGATTCCCTGCTGTGGGCGCGACGGAAGTATCTACCAACACTGCATTGTCTGTTGTATTTGATGAGCCGATACAAAAAGCAAGCGGCAATATCATTATCCGCAGAAGTTCTGATAACAGCATTTTCCAAACGATCAATATTACTGATGCCGCAGTTATTGTATCTGGTAATAATTTATCGGTTTCATTATCCGCACTTGCTGCGAATACGGCTTATTCGGTAGAAATTACCGCTGGCGCGATCAAAGATCTTGCAGGAAATGATTTTGCTGGAGTGGCAACGCCAGACTGGACATTCATCACCGGTATCACTTTCTTCACAGCAAACTTCAATAGCTGTTCCACTTCACTCACTGATGGTTTTACACAATACAGCAGTTTTGGTGATATCCTATGGGCCTGTACATCTTTCGGTCGTGATCCAAACGCACCCGCAGGCACAGCAGCATTTCCGAATGCAGTTCAGATCAACGGATTTGCGGGTGGCACCAACGTACCAAATACAGACTGGCTGATCTCACCGGCGTTTAATCTGCAGAATACAACTTATCCGTTGCTTAGCTTCTGGAGCAGAACAGCCTTCAACGGACCACCATTGGAGTTAAAAATATCTACAAACTATACAGGAGGAGACCCGGCATTGGCTACGTGGACAACGATCAATGGAAAGTTCCCTTCACAGACATCCAATACCTGGACGCTGTCATCTAATATCAACCTGACCGCTTTCAAAGGTGCTAATGTCCGTTTTGCGTTTGTATATACTTCATCAGAAGATGATGGCGCCCGCTGGACCATTGATGATATCAGTATTGCTGATTCACCGGTTCCTCCACCACCAAGCCTAACGATCAGCACAACAGACATCCGCTTTAACTATGTTGCCAACGGAGCAACGGCTGATAAGAATTTCTCTTTTACCGGTAATGATCTTACTTCAGGCATCTCTTTATCTGCTGCGGGTAATTTCCTCTTGTCAAAAGATGGAGGTTCCTTCAGCCCGTCAATCGTATATACACCGGAGGAAGCAAACAATATTACCAAAACAGTTCATGTAAGATTTGCACCAAACCAGCAGGGACAAAACTTCACGGGCAGCATCAGCTTCAGCATGCAGGACACCACTGCCACTGTAACACTCGCTGGCACCAGTATCGATCCGTTAACAACACTTGAAGTAGTGAACTGGAATATTGAATGGTTTGGCAGCCCCGATGAAGCGCCATCCAATGACGACCTGCAACAACAGAATGTAAAAACGATCCTCGAAAATATCGGGGCGGATGTATATGCGCTGACAGAGATCGTAAATGAAGAAAGACTGGCAAGTCTGGTAAGCCAGATGCCTGGTTACACATATGTGATCAGCAATTATGGTTCACACACAAATACCAGTGCAAATCCGCCTTCAGCGATCAACTCCGCACAAAAACTCGCGTTCATCTATAAGACAGATGTATTGAGTAATGTAACAACCACTCCGTTGCTCACTCAAGGCATCAATTCTTCTGCGGATATCAGCAATCCGGCTTATAACTATTGGGCAAGCGGAAGATTCCCATTCATGATGAGTGCAGATGTAACACTGAACTGCGTAACCAAACATGTGAAATTCATTCTTGTTCACGCAAAAGCGAATACATCACCAACCGCAACATCCTACGACAGAAGAAAACGTGGTGCTGACTCCCTGTACTTCCTGCTGAACCAGCAATTCCCTAATGACAATGTGATCATACTTGGTGATTTCAACGATGATCTCGATCAGTCGATCACTGCAGGCTTCACTACGACTTCATGGAATACATTTGTTGCTGACCAGGCAAATTTCAGCCCGCTTACATTACCATTAAGTATTGCGGGTAAAAAGTCAACCGTCAGTTATAATGACATCATTGATCACGTGATCGTCTCCAACGAGATGGCTGGCTATTATATGGATTCGACGGCCAGCGTACTGAATGATGTAACAGGTCTCGTCACCAATTATGGCTCAACCACAAGCGACCATTATCCTGTCTTCACGCGTTATCGCTTTACCAACACAACGGCACCGGTGATCACCGTGTGCCCTGCTCCTGCTCCGTTCTGCGCAACAATGAATGGCAACTATACCATACCTGCCATTGAAGCAACAGATGATTGTGGCGCGGTGACGATCTCTTATACCATCACAGGTACAACGGAACGCAGTGGTACCGGCGCCAACGCAAGTGGTTCATTTAATGAAGGGGTAAGCACTATCAACTGGACTATAAAAGATGCACAGGGCAATACCAGCACCTGCCAGACAACGGTAACAGTGAATGAAGCTCCTGAAGTGATGATCCCGGATGCATTTGCGCTGCCTTCCGGCACTGATGCAAACACGGTTTACAGAGGATACGCACCCGCATCATCTATTATACTGACTGCAACAACAACGGGAGCCGGCTATACTTACAACTGGTCAACCGGCGCGACAACCTCTACCATAACAGTTAGCCCTGCTGCGAGCACCAACTATTCTGTGACAGTTACAGATGCCGGCGGATGCCAGGCAACTGCAACCAAAGCGATCACATTGAAAGATGTTCGTGGAGGTAAAAAACTGGATAAAGTGATCATCTGTCACAAACCTGGTAATGCAAACAGCACGCTGGAGGTCGATCAGAGCGCGGTATCAGCGCATCTGGCTCATGGCGACAAGCTGGGAAGTTGCGGACCTGTTCAGCAATATCCGCCGCTGAATGTGACGGCCAGCCCTAACCCGACGGTGAACACCTTCCTGATCACGATCAACGGGGGCAATCCGATGGACATGGTGAATATGAAGGTGTATAACCTCCTCGGACGCCTGGTTGAGCAAAAAACAAATCTGCAAACCGGACAATCTTTCCGGATCGGGCAGGATTATAAACTCGGGCTTTACCTGGTTGAGTTCAGTCAGGGCAGGGACAAGGAAGTCTTGCTGCTCTTAAAATTGAGATAAACAATTAGCCATCAACAACTAAAACCTCACTCGCCCATCCCTGGGGGAGTGGGGTTTTCTTTTATAGGGCTATCGATGCGGCGTTTTTTTTTGCTTTTTAATTTTTACTTTTGACTTCCTCCCAGCCCGCGCTTGGCTTCTACAGGATTTTTCCCTACTTTTGCAGCCCCAAATCTGTATTCGCAGATTCCCCGGAAGCCTGTGCCGATGGGGTCCAATGGTTAAATCGAATTTTTAATCCCGGATGAAAGTCCGGAAAAAAAGAGGTAAAATGAACAATTACGAATTGATGGTGATTTTTACCCCGGTTTTGAGTGACGACGAGTTCAAAGCAGCACAGAAAAAATACACTGCTTTGGTTACCGACAATGGTGGCTCTGTTACAGCTGAAAACCCATGGGGTCTGAAATCGCTGGCTTACCCGATCCAGAAAAAAACAACTGGTTTGTATTGGGTACTTGAGTACAGCGCTCCTGCTGAGTTCAACGAAAAGTTGAAAATCCAATTGCTGCGTGATGAGAGCGTTCTCCGCCAGCTTTGCACTAAACTCGATAAATACGCCGTCGAGTACAATGCTAAAAAAAGAAGTGGTGTTAAAACTGGAACTGAAAAAGCAGTGGAGGCTTAATCATCATGGCAAAGAACGAAATTAAATACCTGACCGCTATTAAAAGCGACAAACGCGTTAAGAAGTTTTGCCGCTTTAAAAAATACGGTATCCGCTACATCGATTACAAAGATGTAGAGTTCCTCAAAAAATTCCTGAATGAGCAGGGTAAATTACTCCCTCGCCGTTTGAGCGGAAACAGCCTGAAATATCAGCGCAAAGTTTCTGACGCGGTTAAAAAAGCTCGTCAGATGGCATTGTTGCCTTACGTAACAGATCTTTTGAAATAGGCGAAACATCTCTAACTCGGTCCGCCCTCGCTTTCAAACAGTCATAGTTTAACTATAGCGGATAGGCTTCGGCGGATGGAAGACAATGAAGCCTTTTAAATTCATTGAGATAAAAAACAAAACGAAATGGAAATCATCTTAATTCAGGATGTTGATAATCTGGGTGCTGCTAACGAAGTTGTAAGCGTGAAAAGCGGTTATGCTCGTAACTTTCTTCTTCCCCGCAAGCTTGCTGTTGAAAACAACCCAAGCAATGCAAAGCAACTGGAAGAAAGACTGAAGCAAGTGCGCAAGAAAGAAGAGAAAATGCTGGCGGAAATCAATAGCGTTATCGCTAAACTGAAAGAAGCTCCGCTGAAACTTGGTGCTAAAACAGGTACAAGCGGTAAGATCTTCGGTAGCGTTACTGCTCTCCAGATCAGCCGCGCGATCCGTGAGCAACGTGGTTATGAGATCGACCGTCGCAAGATCAGCATCGTTGATGAAGTGAAAGAACTGGGTAGCTATAAAGCAAATATCGACTTCGGCAGTGGTCACTCTACCGAAGTAGAATTTGAAGTTGTTGCTGAGTAATCCTTCAAAAAATACCCGAAAAAGCCCCTTCTTTAAGAGGGGCTTTTTTGTTTCCCGCCCTAAAAATCAGCTTCTTAGCCCTTAAACCCGCTACCCGTAAGGACTACAGCCAAATATTTTGCAATATGTCAAAAAAAATACTCTAAATTCGTAGTGATTTGGTGTTCTTTACAGTTTCACAAGTCCTGAACGTTTCGAAAAACACAACAAATGTTCATTGGTTACTGTCAGCTGTTGACACTTTTAGTTTTTTTAAAAATTTCTCAAAATGAACATTTACGTTGGAAACCTCAGTTGGAACCTGAAAGACCAGGATCTGTTGAACCTTTTTGCTTCACACGGTGAAGTTGGTACTGCCAAAATCGTTCTCGACAAATTCACTAACCGCAGCAAAGGTTTTGGATTTGTTGAAATGCCAAACGATGACCAGGCTCAAGCTGCTATCAGCGCCCTCAATGGCACTGAAGTAGACGGCCGCAACATCGTGGTAAACGAAAGTCGTCCTAAGCCTGAAGGCTCTGGCGGCGGCGGCGGTGGCTTCAAGAAAAGAAGCTTCGGCGGCGGCGGCGGCGGCGGCTTTAAAAAAGGCGGCTCAGGCGGCGGCGGCGGTTATAACAAAGGCGGCGGCGGTGGTTACCGTGACCGCGGTGGATACGGCAACGATTATTAATCTTACTTTATTCCATAAAGCGAAAGTCCTGCATCACTGCAGGACTTTTTTCATTTTGGGAAGATATCACTTCCCCTTACTCCCTTTTTCAAGTTCAATACTTTACCAGTACACAGGTCCAGCCTGAAACTAAAAGACTGATCACCTTACCGTCTTATCGCCTTACCAGTTCTTTTTTTACCGGCAAGGCGATAAGACGGCAAGGCAGAGTTTTGAAAAGATCAGGTATCATTAGTCGTATTATAATAAGATCTCCATCCATTCAGTTTGTAAAACAAGCATATGATTTTTAGGAATGATCAGCTAATGAAATCGGGGTGTGATCATCATAATGATAAAAGAAATCATTGTGACGATAACTTGATTACAGCAATAAAGGCATTGATCGTATCGCGATAGCTGATCTGTGTTTCGCTCTCTTTCAAAAGAAGATAGAATACTAATTCAACCGGGCATTGATGAATATTGTTATTGAAAAATTCCACTTGGTAATTCTTAAGATAGCCAAACTTATTTCTGTGCATGTATTTATGCAAAAAATATATGAGGATACACTTTTACGAATAGGAAATAACGAACATCTTCCGAGACCTTCATCAGTTTATTTGTAACCCCTGCAAATTGTTTTCCTTTAGGAATCCATAGCTCAAACTGTTGACTAATTGCTACAACAGTCCACACAAATTAGAGGGAATCTAATGACCGTTTCAGTGAACAAAACATTGTTGTTATAAAAGTTCTTTCTGTGTTCGTAAATGCTTTTTTGTTAACCGAAAAATAGCATCCTGTAAAACTCTTATTTGCAGTAAAATATATGTCTATTAACAGATTTGCAGGAGTCATTAAAGCATTTCTAATCCATTGTAGCTTCTGAAACAACATATAAATCTTACCTTTCAAATATCCGCCTTCTGTCCTTTCAGATTGGACTCGGCGGGGGCCGATTTCAGGCCCGATGTTTGACAACAAAGGCGTATGTAGATTATGCCGCAGGCATACAGCATCCGAGCGCCATTATTAATCTAAACCAAGAGGAGAAACACATGCTCACAGTGATTATTCCAGCACTGAATGAAGAAAAAACTATTGCTCAGGTGGTCCGGTTCTGTTTTGCCGATAAACTCGTTTCAGAAGTAATAGTTATAGATGACACATCGGAAGACAACACCGTTCACGTAGCGCGCGAAGCAGGTGCAAAAGTTCTGATCAGCGCTACACGTGGAAAAGGAATATCCATGAAAGAAGGAATCGACGCATCCTCTAATGACTATGTCGTATTCCTTGATGCAGATATCGATCCTTACCCGGATCATTCTATCAGCAAACTGGCTACACCTCTATTGGAAGAACGTGCAGATTTTGTAAAAGGTGCGTTCGCCCGTAATGCCGGCCGTGTTACAGAACTCGTTGCAAAACCGTTGCTCACAATTCTTTTCCCGGGTCTCGCACATTTTGCGCAGCCATTGAGCGGTATGATCGCCGGTAAGAAAAGCTTTTTTCAAAAGATCGAATTCTTTAATGACTATGGTGTAGACATAGGCATTCTGCTTGACATGTACCTGATGAAAGCACGCGTGGAAGAAGTGAATATCGGTTATATCGAAAACAAAAGCAAACCATGGGAAGCTCTTGGCAAAATGAGCCGGGAAGTATCACGCGCCATACTCAGTAAAGCACAACGTCAGCACAATAACGAACTCTCTCTGGAAAGCGTAAACTCTATTGAAGCGATACAACGTGAGATGAATAATTCTATCAGGGAAAATCTTTCTACGCATCATAAAATGCTTATCCTGGATATGGATGATACCATTTTGACAAAAAGGTTCATCAACGAATGCGCAGATGCATTTGGTTTCAGACAAAAACTGGATGATCTCCGCGCCAATGAGAAGGACTCGATCATCCTCACCAAAAGAATTGGTCTGCTCCTGAAAAACCGCACAATGGATGAATTACTGCACGTTATCAGCAGCATGGATATGGCGGGTAACATCAGGGAAATGGTTCAGCATTATAAACAAAGAGGATACCTGGTAGGGATCATCAGTCACAGCTATACACTGATCACGAATTATGTAAAGCAACAGATCGGCGCTGATTTTTCTATGGCACACCAGTTGGAGTTCTTTGAAGGTAGAGCAACAGGAGAGGTAAGCTTGCCTTCTTATTTCTTCGGATCACCGGAGAGCATTTGCGGGCATTCATTCTGCAAAACAAATGTGATGCAGCATGTTTGCGAAAAGTATAATGTAAAGATGAAGAACTGTATCGCGGTAGGAGACAGTAAAGACGATCGTTGCATCATCACGTATGCAGGAAAAGGTGTTGCCTTCTGCACAACCGATGAAATGCTTGAAAAGATCGCCGACAAGAACATAAGGGAAAGAGATTTTCAGCCTTTATTGGAATTAGCCTGATCAAATAATTTCTGAAACCGTCTTTGTATCATAACCTAAAAACTAGTGCCTATGCCAAACAAATTGTATAACATCCTGGTACCGGTTGATTTTACTCCCAGGAACAAATGGGCTATCGCGAAAGCATTGGAACTTTCCAGTACTTTCAATTGTAATGTTCATCTTGTTTACGCAAACGGGAGTACAAAGGATTCAACCAATAAAGCGAAAAACCAGGAAATGATCCTCCGTAAACTGGAGCACCTGAAATCGCTTTACAATCATCAGCTTTGTGGTGAAGGAAAACTGGAGATCAGTGTGATCAATGGCAACAGGCAGAAACAGCTTTCGGATTATATCGTAAAACATGAAATGGATATTGTGGTGGTAGGCTTGGCGAAGTTCAACCTCCTTCACCGTATTGCGTCATCTATCTCTATCAGCAGACTGGCAAAGAAAACACAGATCCCGGTGCTGGGAGTACGCTCAAGTGGCCTTGTTTGTCACTATAAAAAGATCGTATTGCCGGTTTCTGGAGAATTACCGATGCGTCAGATCAGGCTCGCAGCATTGCTGGGAAGAGCGTTCAAATCAACCGTATACTTTGTATCACTTCGCAAACACGCGGAAGAGCAAAAAGATAATGTGGTGGATACAGCGCTGGAATTTGTACAAAGCATTTCTACGATTCCGGTGCAGTGCTTTCTTCTCGAAGGACAAAATCTTGCGAAAAGTACGCTGGAGTTTTCCAAAAAGATTAATGCAGACCTGATCGTAATAAATCCGGTCAAAGATCTTCGTTTACCTGGTTTGTGGAACAGGATCACGAATAAACTGTTGTCGTATGGATCGAAGATCCCGGTGATGACGGTGGCAGCACCTGCAAGAAATACGCAAACAAAATAAGTAACTGTACTGCAGGTTGTTTTAAAGTTTAAAGGTTTAATAGTTTAGAAGTTAATGGCGATACACGAACTTTTAAACTATTAAACCTTTAAACTTTAAAACAACCGGCTGTCAGCCTATTGCGCAATGCGTATCACATCCGCACCATTATAAGAGTGATACTCTCCATTATACATCGCATCTGCGCTCACCGGTCCCATTTTATACTGACCAGGTGAAACCGCCCTCACTGCATAATAGTAAGTCTGCTTATTGTTATACGCGTCCACAAACAAATGTAATCTATCATCCCTCACATCAATGGAGGTTGGCGTCGAAGCATCTTTGATCCAATCCATACCGGGAATCTCTTTCGTCCTTGGATTCTCGATCTCAAAACCTGCAGGTAGCAGGTCTGTGATCACCACATTCTCTACATTTCCTGAAAAGGTTTTCTCTAACGTGATACCGATGATCACCAGGTCATTCTGCTTGAATGTATTTCCGCTGATCGGCGTCCCAAAACGATCAAAGAAGCGCTTTCTCACTTTCAGGAAATTATCTTCTTCCACATAATCACCGCTTGCACTGATGCCTTCCGCTTCCCAGAAGAAATAAAGATTGCCGGTTCCTTTTGTCACAACCTGCACATTGGTGCCTTTCAGCGCTGATTTATCACCGCGCCATTGGCCGCCGTCTACTTTTGCGACTGTTTTACCATCCACTTTTATTTCGGCTGTTACCGTCGAGTTATTGGCTGTACGCGCAAGCTTACCAAGCGCAAGGAAGGAGAATGCTCTTTCCTGCGTACTTAACCAGGAGCGGCTCTTCAATTGCTGTGCAACATGTTTGGCCATTACCGGGACCTGTTTATTTCCCGGATCAACGTCCACCAGTGCATTCAGCGCGATCGCTTCGTCACGGACAAATGAATAGTAGCTGCCACCCGTTTGAGCAACCGACTCTTCACCGGAGAATGAACCCGGCAGGATCGAAGTGAATGCTTTTTTATCCCCTGCAACTGCATAAGCGGCAGACAAAAGGTAGCGGCTATCCAGTGCCAGTACAGCCGGGTTTGATTTGTAATAGTTCATCGCCGGAATATTCGTTCTGCCTGCAAGCGCCAGCACATACAAGCCATACGCCACTTCTTTCGGCGCGATCTTCTTCTGCTGATCACGGTTGTAGTAGTAAGTGATCAGTTCCCTGTTCTTCAGCCGGTGATTGATATAGTTCAGCATTGTTTCGATAAGGCTGTTATCCACATCAAAGCCAGCCTTCCTGGCTTCAAGCAGGAAATGTGCGGAATAGATCGTTGACCACCAGTCTTCCTTACCGCCACCGTCCCACAACGTCACTGCGCCTGAATACAACTGACGCATTTTGATCTTTCTGATGGCTTCCAGAATATTTGAGTTGGCGTTTGTTTTTTCTTTTCCGTTCAGATTCATCAGATCGACCATATCGCCATAATATAATTGCGGGAATGCGGCGGATACTGTCTGCTCTGTACATCCGTAAGGATATTGAACAAGATATCTAAGTTGTTCACCCAGTTCCAGCACCGGCGAACGGCTTATTACAAAACTGTAATTGCTGCTCGACGGGATAAAATCACTCATTCCCACATTCACCGTTTGTGAACTTCCTCCGGCGATCACACCACTGCCGGTACGTTTCTGCAGGGTTGAAGCCGGACGGATGCTGATCTCCGTTTCATCTTCAAACTTCTCCCCTGCCCCGCTTCCGAGGATCTTCACTTTTCCGATACCGATCACCGGATCGGCCACGATACGGAAAGAAGCTCGACCTTCAGATTTTGCTGATACAGGTATCGACTCTGTTGCATTTCCAACCACCTTAATACCGCCTTCCACTTTAATGCTGGCGGATATGCTGGTTGATTTATCGGTTGTATTGGTCAGCGTAACCGGAACGTTCACCGTATCACCCGGGCTCAGGAATCTTGGCAACGCGGTGCTCACCACGATAGGATCCGCCACCGTCATTGTATTCTCTCCCGATCCGAAACGCTGGCCTTTATAAGAAACAGCCATCAGGCGGATCTCGCCGCTGAACTGCGGAATATCGATCTCGAATTCGGCATTACCACTACCATCTGCTTTCTTAATGCCACTCCAGTAACTAACTACTTTGATGCGTTTGGCCGGCATTGGATTGACTCTCCTGTCCATACTCAATTCACCATCACCACCCGTACTGCTTGCCCTTGCACGAACTTCAGCAAACAGCAACGGATAAAGATCATATGCGCTTACCTGTAATGCTTTTTGCTGATAGAAATAATTATACGGATCTGGTGTTTTGAAATCGCTGACCTGCAACACACCGTTATCCACCGCAGAAAGCGTAACATAACTACCCGGTGCGGCTTTCACTTTTATCTTCTGATGTGTTTTTGACCGGACTGATTTCTGCGCATCGATCGTTACCGGAATTTCACGGCTCTTCTCTTCAACGCTAACATTCTGAAATCCGTGAGCAACGGTCAATGGAATGTCTGACATTTCATGTGGCTTGATCAAGGTTGCTGTGATGTAAACGTTCGGTACATGTTCGCCCGTAAGCTTCAGATCAAGGCTTGCCGTACGGTCATCCACTGTTACATACTGATGCGAGATCAGGTGATCCGTCTCCATGGTTACCAGCATCCGCCCGCTGAACGGTGTTTTGAATAATGCTTTCACCGTCTCTCCCGCTTCATACGATTTCTTATCAAGCGTGATATCAACATTTCCTTCGTTGTTTACCTCGAAAGAATTGTTATCGCTACCCCAGGTTCCATAACTGTAGAAACTGCGGCTTACATAACTATTGGCTCCGGGAATATAGACACGCACTTCATAGTCACCGGGGGAACGCGGAACATAATTGAATACGGTATTGTTACCTACATTCAACTGAACCTCTGTCATCATTTTATCCTGCTTCTGTGATTCATAACGGAAATAGCTACCACTCTTGCTCAATACGGTTCTGTATTCATGCTTGATCACCTGCACTTTTGCAGTGGAGTTAACCACCGCACCATCTTTATTTACTGACACGAATTCAAATTTCGCCGTCTGGTTCAGCGGGAAATAATACATCCAGTCATATTTGATACCATAGAACACATCCTGCGTGTATACATCCGCAGATACCATTCTGCTCACAGGCCTTCCGGTTTCATCAAATACCGTTGTATAAAAATTGGTCTGCAAAGCACCCATGTGCTGATAGGTTCCGGGCACTTCATAGGTTTCCACCGCATTACCTTCGGCATCCGTCTTGCCTTCCTTCACCTGTTTGTCAAAGAATGTATTCTGGTTTGCGAGGCTGAAATTGTAATTGCTGAATTTCTCCGGTGAGAAATTCTTTTGTTTTACCTGGATCTCTGTTTCATAATTACGGTTTGCCGCAGGTGGACCAAAGAAATTCATCGCATTGATAGAAAGCTGTGATGATTGTCCGGGCTTTAATGCCGTTGCACTCAGCTTTGCATTCACCCGGATGCGATCCGGTACAAACTCTTCAATAGAGAAATTCTTAGAAGCCAGCAGCACATCATTCGATGTATATACTTCAAGCGTATAGCTGCCGGTGATCGCAGAAGTTGCAATGTCCACATTACCTTCCACTGCACCTTCATCATTCAGATTCTTGCGGAAGGTCTTTAACTCTTTCCCGTTTGGCATCAGGAATTTCATCTTCAGTGGAATTTCTCCCGGAGAATGCCATTCCCTGTCGCGGATGATCACGGAGAAATTCACGCGCTCACCCGGGCGATAGATATCTCTTTCTGCGTACACAAATGCATCCAAACCGGAAGCATTGTTTCTTTTACCACCCACCGCAAACCTTGACGTATTAACTCTGGTATTGTTAAAAGGGAGATAGTTGAAATCATCTGCCGTTTTCGCAATGATCATCGCCGGTTTAAAACCACTGAAATCCTTTTTGGTGTAAGCGATGGTTGCCACACCATCTGCATCTGTTGCTCCGGTTCCGATCAACTGATTATTCGCCGCATAAACGCTTACGTTCACGCCGTTCACCGGATCAGCCGTTTTGATAGAGTTGGCAAACACCACGATCTTATCTTCACCTTGTTTGGCTATCAGACCGATATCCGATAAAGAAATAAAACGGCTGTCTCTTACCCAGTAATCTTGTTCCGAACGGATCACCACGTGATATACGCCATTGAAATCAGGCAGGCGATCTTCAAACTGGGAGAAGTTCAGCAATCTTCCGCCATTGCTTTTAGGCAGAGATCTTGTATCGATCACTTTTTCATAGATAACATCACCAAGAGAAGTATTCGTATAGCCATCTCCACCATAATCGCCTTCATAATCATCATAACCTCCATTACCTGATTCCTGCGGATAATAGCCATAACGCTGCGCCATCAGCAGGTTGTTCTCATAGATCTTCGAGATCACGATCTTTACTTTCTCCACGCTGGTAATGCGCACTTCCATATTCTTCGCGCCTTTTTTGGAGAGATAGACTGCTTTATTGTTTGTAAAGGTGATGCCAGGTTCCAGTTCGCCAAAAGCAATACTGCCATTGTATTCTTCTTTCAGCACGCCACCGATCTTTCCGCGAAGGCCTTTTGAAATGATCAATGTGTAGCTTTTGTCCACGCTGAACTGGCTGCTGCGGATCGTAAAACCTGATTCGTTTGTGCTTACGCTGAACGTAACTGCCGGATCGATCTTTATATAGGACTTCAGATTTTCTTCAGTCAATTGCTGACTCGTCACCACATTCACGATACCATCCGTACCATCATGTTCTGTTTCGAGATCCTGAACTACGAGTGAATACGGCGAAGGGATTGTTACAGCAGAAGACAATGCGTCCGGTGTTGAATTGCGGCCGCCCTCTGGTTTCAGCCCTTTACCGATCGTTATTTTAGAAGAATAATCATTGTCTGACGATTTAACACCGTTCAGCCGGACGGAGATCTTTGAATCCGGAGAAACGGTCAGCAGGGTGAATTCCTGCTTTTTGCCATCCACCTCTATCTGTAACAATTCTTTCAGATCAGCCGGATTGACTTTATAATTGAAAAAAAGATCCAGTTGAGGTGAAGCTGTTGTACTTGATTCTCCGATCCAGATCACCTGCGAACTTTCCAGTTGCAATGACGGTGTATGAAACTTAATATCATCACCGCCGCTTACTTTATTGTATTTGCTGAACCTTAATACGGATGATTTGATCTTGGCCGTGTAGTTCGTAGCCGGGTTAAGCGGTTCGGCCGGAGAAAACACCAGTTGATCCGGCGTTTCCCACCGATATTTCCCCTTTATCGCTGGTTCAAACGAAATATAATCCGTCGAATCCCAAATGTTCAGCAACGAATCGGCGACCATTCCCTGATCAAACCGGAATTGCAGATTTCCCAGTTGGGGAACTTCATCTTTTGCGTTGGTATAACTAAGAACGGCGGCGTTACGGTTGCAGGCCGTTATGGCAAAGGCAATCGAGGCAAGAACTGCCAGGAATCTTTTGAAATACATAAGGTTTGATTAGGTTCTCTTTTATAAAGAGAAGGTAAATAAAATCATTGAAACGAAGGACTCATAAGAATCCTTTTTCCACAAAGCGTATCACAAGGATAATGAAAAGTAGATAACCACGGTTAAGGGGGAATGCTATTGGTGATAAATATTTGTTAACGGAGGAACGGCGATGTTGGATGGTCGATGGTCGACTGAACACCAAAATTTTAATCGTATAGCTTTGTGTTGGAATTTTAGGTCATACCGGGCTTTTCCCGAATCCTGGTCTTTCATCCGACCATCGACCATCGACCATCCAGCATCGAACATCGTCACACCGCGGGATATTTCCAAAACATCTCTACCTTCGCTATTCTCCCGCAGGCATACTATGAAACGCAGGTTTTCCAGAAAATATATTGTAAGGTTGTTGAAGCGCATGGCGATTACTGTGGCTGGGTTAGTTGTTTTGTTTTTTTTACTCAACTGGATCTTTCCGCTTCCGGACAGGATCGATTATTCGTCGATACTGACAGATGGTAAGGGCGAAGTGATCAATGCGAACTTGACCGCGGATGATAAGTGGCGGATGAAAACAGAACTGAATGAGATCTCGCCATTGCTGAGAAAAACGATCATCGCAAAAGAAGACAGGTATTTTTACAGTCATCCGGGCATTAATGCGGTGGCGGTTGGAAGGGCGTTTTTTAAGAATTTGTTCCGGTGGAAAAGGACATCTGGCGCGAGTACGATCACGATGCAGGTGGCGCGCGCGTTGGAGCATCGCAAGCGGACTTTTCCGAACAAGATCGCGGAGATGTTCCGCGCATTGCAGCTGGAATGGAAATATGATAAGGATGAAATTCTGCAGCTTTATCTGAACCTGGTGCCCTATGGCGGGAATATAGAAGGGGTAAAAGCTGCGGCATTGCTGTATTTCAATAAAAATCCCGATCACCTTTCGCTGGCGGAGATCACGGCATTAAGCATTATTCCCAACAGACCATCAAGCCTGGTGATCGGAAGGCATAACGGACGGATCGTGGAAGAACGCAATCGCTGGTTGCAGAAATTTGCCGATGAAGAGGTATTTACGGATAAAGAAATTGCTGATGCGCTGGCTGAACCGCTGACGGCAACCAGAAATACGGTTCCTCATTATGCACCGCATCTTTTCTATAAGTTATCGCGTCAGCAAAAAGGATCGATTGAATCGCATATCGATCTGAATATGCAGCTGAAAACGGAAAAGATCGTTTCAGACTACGTCCGTTCACAACGGCTCCGGAATATCCGCAACGCGGCAGTGGTGATAATTGATAACAGAACACATCGGGTTGTCACTTATGTGGGTTCTTCAGATTTCAAGGATACGTTGGATGACGGACAGGTGAATGGCGCAGCTGCGATCCGTCAACCAGGCAGCACATTGAAGCCGTTGCTTTATGGTTTATGTTTTGATGAAGGCCTGTTGACACCGAAATCAGTGATGACGGATGTGCCGGTCAATTATGAAGGATATGCCCCGGAGAATTATGATCAGAAATTCAACGGCTACGTTACCATCCAATACGCACTGGAACATTCATTGAACATTCCGGCAGTTAAGAGCCTTAGCCTGCTTGGACATGAAAAAATGATCGGGCAACTGGTAAAATGCCATTTCAGACAGATTGAAAAAGACAGGAAAAAATTAGGGCTTTCATTGATCCTGGGGGGATGTGGCACTACACTCGAAGAATTGACCGCTTTGTTTGCCGCGTTTGCCAATGAAGGAAAATTCAGCCCGCCATCTTTTACCAATGCAGACACTGTACAGAACAGTATGCAGTTGATCAGTCCGGCTGCCACTTATATGCTCAATGATATTCTTTCGAAGGTGAATCGCCCTGACTTTCCGCTTAACTGGACGGCAACCGAGCGCATGCCAAAGATCGCCTGGAAGACTGGCACCAGTTATGGAAGAAGGGATGGCTGGAGCATCGGCTATAATAAAAACTATACAGTTGGGATCTGGACCGGGAATTTCTCTGGTGCCGGAGTGCCTGATCTGAGTGGCGCCAATGTTGCGACGCCATTGCTATTCCGCATTTTTAATACCATCGATTATAATAATGATAAGGAATGGTTCACGCCACCTGCGGATCTTGAGATCAGGCAAGTTTGCAGTGAGACAGGCCTGCCTCCGGGTGATCATTGTTCAAGTATCACGTCTGATTATTTTATACCGTTGATCTCAAGTACGCAAACCTGCAATAACTGGCAGGAGATCATGACAAGCCCGGACGAAAAGATCACCTATTGCAAAAGTTGCGCACCGGCAACCGGTTATAAAAAGAAATGGTATAAGATGATCGAACCGGAGATGCAGTTATGGTTTGCAGAAAACCGCATTGCATTCCAAAGTATACCGCCACATAACCCAGACTGCGAACTGATCTTTAAAGGAAGCGCGCCGATAATTCAATTTCCCGTCAACAAGATGGAGTATCTGATCAACAAGAAAAAGCCGGAGCCATTACAACTGATCTGCAAGACAGCGCCGGATGTAAGCAAAGTATACTGGTATATCAACAATAAGTTTTACAAGGCATCACCAAGTGGTGAAAAACAATTCTTTCTCCCGGAGGAAGGACCGGTGAAGATCTCCTGTACGGATGACAAGGGTCGTAACAGGAATATCACGATCTATGTGAAATTCGTTAACCTCTAGAATATTCCATACAATCTTCGATTCGGGACACCGGATTACTGACGTAAGACTGCCTTGCCGTCTCCCCGTACTGGTTTGCTTTTTACCGGAAAGGCGGGAAGACGGGAAGGGCTAAAAAGGTATTGGAGTGTTATTAAAGTTTCATGAAGTACAATTCAGCGATATAATTCAACAGTTCATTCCGTAAGGCAGCAAATTGCGCAACGTACAATGCAACTTCATTGTCAATAGCGCAAATCAAACCAGCCAAGATCATGATGTCCAGAATAACTGTTGTCCTGTTATTGCAGATGACCTGCAGTTTTATTTTAAATGCCCAGCAGGGATTCTATAAAGTATTCCAGGAAAAGGACTATCATAGCATTGGCGATATGATCGCCATTAACGATAATCATTTTGCGTTCGTCACTTCGTCCTCCTTTTACCGCATAGATGGAAACGGAAAGATCCTTATGCAAAAAGAGCTCAAGCAAGGAATTTCGACCTTCCTTGAATCCATCATTCACGACCAGGAAGGAAATTTCTGGATAGCAGCCATGGTTTTTGAAACGATCAATGACTCGAAGAAAGTACTTTACAAACTTTCTCCGGCTGGCCAGATATTGAAAACAGTCGATTTTGGAATATCAGGGTCATTTGATCAGATGAAACTGGCGCTAACAGGTAACAGCTCATTCTTTCTTGCTTATAAAGAGCGTGGAAAAACAGGGAATGCCGCTATCCAGTTGACATTACTTGAAAAAAATGGAAATATAATCTGGACAAAGCAAGCTTCAGACACGATCTATAACCTTTATAGTATCAAGGCAGGCAGCAATAACAAGGTAGACATTTGTTACCAGCTGAAAGATAATCGCAAAGGTCAGGTTGCCACTATCGACGCGACGGGAAATGTCTCAATACGTGATATAAATCTGACACATCCTGTCAATAGTGACTATTATACTAATGATTTTATCAGAACCACAGATGGTTTTGTATTCTGTGGTCTTGAAAATAAAGCAAGGCCTTTTTTAACAGACGGGCTTGTCTATAAAACTGATGACAACGGAGACGTTCTGTGGGAAAAGACGTTTGATATAAAACAGTCTGATAACTTCCACAAGATTGAAGCCGTAGCCGACGGCTATATTATCCTGAGTAATTCAGGATATGAAAACCTGGCCAATAATACAGAAGGTGATGTTGTTTTGATCAAAATAGATAAACAGGGAAACAGGGTCTGGACGAGAGCATTTGGTGGAGCAAAAACTGATTATGGTAAACAACTCCGCATTTACGGCCAATACATCATTTTTGCGGGACAAAGCTCCTACCCAAGTGCAAGCTCGTCTATTCCCTTTGTGTGCAAAACCAATCTGCAGGGCGAACTACCGCTATTTCTTCCTTTTGAACCCGCTCCTGTCACAAGCATGAAACTTATAGAAACGCCGGTTCAGCAATATGCATTGACCATGATACAATCTGCATCGGGGCCTAATGCATCTATTGTAAGCGGCGGAAACTTTCTTAAACTCGAAGACGATCAGACATATCCGTTCGTTATCCGCAGCGATAAAGACGCAAAACAAGTCTGGTACAAACAATTGTCTGATTACCCTGCCCAATTAAAAGTGCTGAAGCAGGTAAGACCTAACGAGTATATTGCCATCACTGAAATAAACGACATTTTTGTCAATTCGTATGATGTGTACAAGCTTGATGAAACAGGAAAGATAATCTGGAAGAAACAAGTGGGTGGTAATGCGATCCGCGACGTAATTGCCACACGTGATGGAGGCATTCTTATCGCGGGAGCCCTGGACATATCGTTTGTGAACTTCGAAACGCTCCTGATCAAATTGGACGGTGCCGGAAATGAACAATGGTTCAAAACGATTGGAGATCTCAGGATCTGGGAAACGGGAAGAAAGATCGTTGAAACACCGGAACAGGATTTCCTGATCGTAGGAAATGCACAAACAGAATTTGATCTCGCCTCTAAAGTATATATGCTGAAAATTGATCGTCAAGGGAATAAGCTTTGGACAAAAACATTTACTGACGAAGCAGGCACCGATATTGGATACGATATGATCATCACTCCCGACCAGGGATATCTCATTGCAGGCACTTCCAACAAATATCCATTGCTAAACAAAGACCTGTTACTGATCAAAACAGATAAAAACGGCAATCAGATCTGGCGCAAAAAACATGATCTCCACCTGATGGATGAGGGCTTCCAGGTAATGAACAGTTCGGGCGGAGGTTTTCTTATACTGGGCACAACGGCGGAACCGCAGGCCGGAGCTTTGGAAAAATATGTTTATGTCATGAAAGCAGATGACGAAGGCCGCAATAAGGGTACAAGATACTATGGCAAAAGTGGTGTGCAGACTATGACCCCATCTATGACAGTATTGTCAACCGGCGATACCGTCATAACCGGAACAACGCAGGATGGATACGGAGAAGAAACTTTATTCATGACAGCACTGGAAGATTTTGTTCCTGGCAGTCCCCAGGAAAATTCATCACTGAAACTTTATCCCAATCCGTCTGCCGGAGTTTCTTCTCTAGTGTTGAATTCACCGCAATCCGGGGAGATCTACATTGGTATTTATGATCAAAACGGCAGGTTGATCAGGCAGATCAGCCGGACAAAAACTACAGCCTTAGTATTTAAAGAAGATCTCGATATGTCATCGCTTCCTACAGGAACTTACTTTGTAAGCGTGTGGTTCAACGGAAAACGGGACAATATAAAATGGCTGATCATCAGATAAACCATACATCTCAACAATATAAACATGCCGCGACGTTAAACGGCGGTAAGACGGTAAGAAGCCGTTTGTGTTTGTGTACTCTTCCGGCCACTTTGTGGCCTTCAGGGAGGTCTCATTTTTTGGTTGAAAGTGGCGACGTTTTAACCTGCGATCTTCTTAGCCGCATCTTCGCCGGTATTGATAGCGCCTTCCATAAAGCCCTGCCAGTCGGCCAGATGCTCACCTGCAAAATGTGTATGCATATGGGGCCGGAGCAACAGGGGCCGGAGTGAGAACCATTGCCCTTTTCCATAGATCGCATAAGCGCCTCTGGAATATTCATCATTCCCCCAGTAATAGTTTGTTTGTTTCTCCAACATCGGCAGTACATCACCAAATGCCGGATTCAGCGTTTGCTGTATCATCAGCGTTTTCCATTGATCATCCTGGCCAGCTACAACCGCAGCTTTATCACCGATCGTATAGGAGATCAGCACGCCTTTTGCAGATTGCTGATTCTTCGTGGCGTGATAGAAATAATGTGGCAGTTGATCGGTAACCATATCAAAATCTTCTGACCGCCAGAATCGCTTGTTGAACAGCAAAGGATTTTTATTGATCCGTGCATATTGCAATTGATCGAGAGCCATGGCCTGATCAGGAGGCAGCGCAGGTAGCCAGTTGATCTTTCTTACCGCAAAAGTTGGTGCGGTGCAGATCAGCTTATCTGCTTTAAAGATCTCTCCATTGGCGCAATGAACTTCGACGCCGCCGGCAGGTTTCTGTATTACCTTGCTGACGGCATGCTGCAGTTTGATCTTATCCATACCGATTGCCTCAGCCATTCTTTGCGCCAGCAAACTGTTTCCTCCTTTGATCTTATAATCCATTTCGTTTTTCTCACTGCTTTCTGCATATTCAGCCAGTGCCGCAAAAGCAGATACATGACGGATGGACTCACCAAAGTCGGTACTATCCAGCAACTCCCGTATATCCAGATCCTGACCTTCACAGCCATTCTGTACGAGATAACGCCACCAGTCAGTTTTATCCAGTTTGATCTTTTGCGCGGGCGTCATCTTCCCATACGCTTCGATCAATTTATTAAAAGTTGCTTTCCAGTTATCGCTGTAATCCCAGGCGCCTTTCGGATAATATTTTCCTTTATAGATCAGATGCGAATTGAACTGGTTATTATCGAGAGCAAGACCAAATTCATTGCAAAGGTTCTGCAATCGCGTATGAGAAGCGCCCACCCATTCAGCGCCCAGCTCCACCACCAGCTTTTCCTGTTCATCGATCGTATGCGAGAACACGCGTCCGCTGACCCTGTTACGTGCTTCGAGTATTACAAAATCGATCTTTTTCTGATGCAGATAATATGCCGCGGATAACCCGGCGAACCCGGCTCCGAGGATAACGACTTTGGGTTTCCTGCCAATAAAAAAACTTCCCCAGGTGGAGGAAGCGACTAACATACCGGCCGTAGCCAGGGAACTTTCTTTGATGAATTGCCTGCGGGATGACATGGATGAAGGTTGAGGTTTCGTTGTCCGTTGTCCGTTGTCCGTTGACCGTTTTCCGGCTTGACAGCAATACTTTAGCGGAGATTGGGTGGTTTACGGCACAACTCGAATTTATAGAAATTCATCACGCAGTGAATCACTCTATTGAGTGAATAGCTGTTTTTACCAGTAGAAGGTAATCTCTATTGAAACCCGGACAACGGACAACGGTCAACGAATTCCTCAATCCACCTTCTTCACACTTCCCGCTCCGCTCACATGCTGCGTTACTGCCGCATTTCCTTTATAACGGATGCTTGAAGCACCACTTGTACGTGCATCCAGTTTTACACTCGCAAAAACATCTACATCACCTGCTCCGGAGAGTTCGACATCAGTATTTTCAGCCAGCAGATCAAATGCGCGAACGCTTGTACTGCCAGAACCTTCAATAGAGAGATTTTTTGTTTCACCGCGAAGCGTGATCTCGCAGGCGCCACTTGCATCCACTTCAACATTGAGTGCTTTGATATCGAGATTGGCATTGCTGGCTCCGCTGAGCTCAACTTCCATTACTTCTTCAGTCGTGATCTTTCCTTCAGAAATGACGTTACACGCTCCTGAAGCACCAATATATTTCAAGGTCGGAGCAGACACATACACTTTGATCTTACCGGTAGGATCGAGGTTGGTGCGGTGTGCAGGACGAACTTTTAATCTTGAACCATCTTTTATCACTTCAACATGCTCCTGCAGGTTTTTATCAGTTTCAACTTTCACACTAAAATCTCCCGGTATCAGGTAAAGCTCAATTGCGCCGCTGACATCCACTCCCTCAAAGCCTGCGAGACCAGAACGGGTTTCCGACGTAATATTTCCATCACCTTTCACTTTATTTCCTTCAAAAGAATGACAGGATGACAATACGACCACCAGGCCGATTAAAAATACCCATGTGCGTTTCATAATGCTCTTTGTTTAGTTTGGCGTTACAAGAATTTCAAAATTATAGTATTGTTTGATTTGACTACGGGTTTTCTGAAAAGGTTACATCCGCTTGCGCGGAGATGATCGATGTTGGAAGGTCGATGGTCGATGGTCAGTCAATAATGACTGATAAGCCAAGTGGCTTATGAAGCTGTAGCTCTTTCGGCCATTCGGCGATCGAGTCGACCATCGACCATCCAACATCGAACATCCAACATCGAACACGCGGGAATTTCCTACCTTCGCAGCACCATGACGGAAAAGATTCTTATTCTCGACTTTGGTTCCCAATATACCCAGTTGATTGCCAGGGCTGTACGGGAAGCAAACGTTTACTGCGAGATCATCCCCTACCATAAGACATTTGTAGTTGAACCAGGTTTGAAAGGTATCATCCTTTCCGGTTCGCCTTTCTCAGTGAATGAACCCGGCGCTCCTGATGTTGACATTCAGGATATGATCAGCAAAGTACCCGTTCTGGGTGTTTGCTATGGCGCTCAGCTGACCGCCCGCCGTTTTGGCGGAGTGGTGGCAAAAAGTAATAAACGCGAATATGGCCGCGCTCAACTGCAGCGCACCAAAGACGATGTGATCTTCCAGGAAGTGGCCCCACAAAGCCAGGTCTGGATGAGCCACAGCGATACCATCAAAGAATTACCACAAGGATTCGAACTGCTGGCCACCACAGAAAGCATCCCCGTGGCTGCTTTCCGTAAACCGGCAACCGGTTCAGATCATCCACTCTATGGTGTGCAGTTCCACCCGGAAGTATACCACTCCACAGAAGGAAAAAAATTGCTGAAAAACTTCCTCGTTAATATATGCGGTTGTGCGCAGGACTGGACTCCGGCACACTTTGTAACCGATACGGTTGAAGCGCTGAAAAAACAAATCGGCGACCGAAAAGTGATCATGGCCCTTAGTGGTGGTGTTGATTCTACCGTTGCGGCTACTTTGATCCATAGAGCGATCGGCGATCGTCTCTACGGCATCTTTGTCGATAATGGCGTATTGCGGAAAAACGAATTTGAAGAAGTACTGGCTACTTACGACAAGATCGGGCTGAATGTAAAAGGCATCGACGCAAAAGATCGTTTCTATAGCGAGCTGGCTGGTAAAACAGATCCGGAAGCAAAGAGAAAAGCGATCGGAAAACTCTTTATCGATGTTTTCCAGGAAGAAGCCAATAAAGTACAGGGCGTGGGATTGCTCGGTCAGGGTACGATCTATCCTGATGTGATCGAAAGCGTATCTGTACACGGACCTTCCGTAACGATCAAATCTCACCATAACGTGGGCGGTCTGCCCGAAAAAATGCACCTGGAACTGGTGGAGCCACTCCGCTTCCTCTTTAAAGACGAAGTGCGCAGAGTGGGCCGTGAACTGGGTATTCCTTCGGAAATGCTCGACCGTCATCCTTTCCCCGGACCTGGTCTGGCGATCCGGATCCTCGGCGAGATCACTCCAGAAAAAGTACACTTGCTCCAGGAAGCTGATCACGTGTATATCAAGGGGTTAAAAGATAACAATTTGTATGCAACGGTTTGGCAGGCCGGTACTATCTTGTTACCGGTTAAAAGCGTGGGCGTGATGGGTGATGAACGGACTTATGAATTCACCGTTGCTCTCAGAGCTGTTACCAGCGTAGATGGTATGACAGCAGACTGGGCTCATCTACCGTACGAATTCTTAGCCAATATCTCCAGCGAGATCATCAATAATGTTCGCGGCATTAACCGGGTTGTTTACGATATCAGCAGTAAACCACCTGCCACCATCGAGTGGGAATAATAAATGCCCTGAATATATCGATGACCAGAATAACGCTGGCCGTTAAATAGAAACAAATGAAAGTAGTCTTTTCGCTTGTACTGGCTTGCCTTGCCTGCTTCCAAAGCATTCATGCGCAGGAAAGTACAACAGTTGCCAAACCTAAGATCGCCATTTTCGCACCTTTGTATCTCGACTCGGCTTTTGATGCTACCAACGAATACCGTTATGCAAAAAACGTATTGCCGAAATTCATCAATCCCGGTCTCGAATTTTATGAAGGCGCTCAACTCGCTCTTGACTCCCTTGCCCGCGAAGGCGCAGGTATGGAAGTATTCGTGTATGATACCCGATCTGCAAAAGAATCACTGGAAGATCAGTTGAAACGTGCTGAACTGGCCGATGTAAAACTCATCATCGCTCATTGCAGCAGTAATGAAGTACGTTTATTTGCCGAAGCAGCACAAAAAAGAAATATCCCCGTCATCAATACCACCGTTCCAAACGATGGAGGTGTAAGCGGCAATCCCTATTTTGTAGTGCTCAACCCAACACTTCGCACACAGGTAGAAGGTATTTATAAATACGTGCAGAAATACCAGGCAACAAAACAGGCCATCGTTTTCCGTAAAAAAGGGGCAATCGAAGATCAGATCAAATCGCTGCTGGATGAATACACAAAAACAACCAGTTCCGTTGCGCTGAAAATAAAATATGTCGACCTCGTAGACAGTTTTACCGTAAATCAACTGAAAGCACAGCTTGACAGTAACCGCAGCACTGTGGTTATCTCAGGAACACTTGACGCGAATTTTGGAAAAAGACTGGCCCAGCAACTGGCTTCTATCAGCAAGTCCTATCCGCTTTCCCTGATAGGAATGCCCACCTGGGACGGAGTAAGAGATTTCGCGAGACCGGAATTCAACGGACTGGAAATTATTTATGCCAATCCCTTCTACAACTCAAAGTCAGACAAGATCAGCCAGGATATCTCTGCATACTTTAATAATACAATGTATGCGCGCCCCAGCGATATGGTTTTCCGTGGGTATGAAGTTACCTGGAAGTTTGCAAAATTATTGATCCGTTACGGGAATGATCTGGCATCAAACCTCGGCGATAAGTCAAATAAGGTTTTTACCGAGTTTGATATTCAACCCGTACTTGACAGAAGCAGCATGACCCTGCAGTATTTCGAGAACAAGAAATTGTATTTTCTGCGCTGGCAGGATGGATTGATAAAGGGAGTGAATTAGGAGAGACCACGGACCGCAGACCGCAGACGATTCATTACGAAAAGCAGAATACCTGATACGGTATATAGTATTGTAAAAAGAAAGAGCATTCCTGGCAGGAACGCTCTTTCTTTTTACAATATAGTCTGGTAAACGACTTGCTTTCAATTATGAATCGTCTGCGGTCTATTGTCTGCGGTCCCTTCCTCAAAACAGGCATGAAAACTGCACTATTTTCGCAAAATTAATAGCCTTTGACAACACCCCTTATCCAGTTCACCGACTCAGGGCTTTATTGCAGACAGGGACGGTTTTACATTGATCCCTGGAAACGTGTCGTAAAAGCCGTTATCACGCATGCACACAGCGATCACGCAAAGCCGGGCTGTATTGCCTATATCTGTCATACTCATACCAAACCTTTACTTGATCTGAGACTTGGTACCGACGCCGATTACGAAACGCTTGAATGGAATGAGCCCGTCTGGATCAACGGTGTACAGGTTTCTCTTCATCCCGCCGGTCATATTATCGGTTCCTCGCAGGTAAGGCTGGAATATGAAGGAGAAGTGTGGGTGGTAAGCGGCGATTATAAAACCGAGAACGATGGAATCAGCGGAGCATTCGAACCGGTAAAATGCGATGTGTTCATCACGGAGTCAACCTTCGGGCTCCCGATATACAACTGGAAACCACAGGAAGAAATCTTCAGGAATATCCAGGACTGGATCATGCAGAATCATCGCGAAGGGAAAACATCTGTGCTGATGGCCTATAGCCTGGGTAAGGCACAGCGCCTTCTCCCCTGTGTGGAAGCTACCGGCTTACCGATCTTTCTTCACGGTGCTGTATTCAACGTTCATCAGGCCCTGGTTGAAGCTGGTCACAAATTGCCAGCTGTTCAACGTGTACAACCGGATATGCCAAAAGAAATTTTCAAGGGCAATGTAGTCATTGCGCCAGGCAGCGCAGACGGCACCCCATGGATGAAACGCTTCGCGCCATATAGCGTTGGAGTTTGCAGCGGTTGGATGCAGGTGAGGGGAAATGTACGAAGAAGAAATGCCGACGCTGGTTTCGCACTCAGTGATCACGCCGATTGGAATGGCCTGCTCGAAACTGTAAAAGCTACCGGAGCCAAAAAAGTTTTTGTCACCCATGGTTTCCAGTCAGCATTCAGCCGCTACCTCAATGAGATCGGGATTGAAGCTGCTGAAGTGAAAACTGAATATGGTCAGGAAGAAGCGGAGGAGAATGGAGAAAAGCGGGAGGAGGAGTGAGAGGGTTGAAAAGGTTGAAAAGGTTTAAGAGGTTTAAGAGGTTCAAGAGGTTTGGGAGGTTTGGGAGGTTTGAGATATTCGTACAGATACTAGCTTGTTGAACCTATGAAACCTCTCAAACCTCTCAAACCTCTTGAACCTTTTAAACCTTTCGGAATCCTACAAAACAATACACCATGAAACAGTTTGCAGAACTGGTCAACATACTCGGTACATCAACAAAAACAAATGATAAGCTTGATGCTTTATCAGATTATTTTGCTGCGGCAAATGATCGGGATAAAGTTTGGGTGATCGCATTATTCAGCGGGCGGCGTCCAAGACGAACGATCAATTCTGCATTGATACAACAATGGTGTTCTGAATTGATCGGTTTACCATTGTGGCTGTTCGCAGAATCATATCATACCGTTGGTGATCTGTCGGAAACTATTGCCCTGCTCATACCGGATTCACTGACCGATCCGGAAGCGACTCCGCATCCGCTGCATTACTACGTTGAACAATTCCAGGAGCTTGCCGCTGCAGGCGAAGAAGAAAAGAAAGCATTCATGATACAGTCGTGGCGTGAGCTGGCTTCTCCTGCCGAGCGGTTTGTTTTCAATAAACTTCTATCCGGCGCATTCCGTATTGGCGTTTCGCAGAAGTTAATGGTGAATGCACTGGCACGGACAGTTCAGCTTGATCCAAGCGTGATCGCTCACCGGATCAGTGGTAATTGGGATCCATCCGTGATCACATTCGAAGAATTGCTGAGTGAAACAAATATCAAGGCTGATTCATCCAAACCTTATCCCTTCTATCTGGCATATGCCCTGGAAACATCTCCGGAAGAATTAGGAGAACCCGATGAATGGCAGGCTGAGTGGAAATGGGATGGCATACGCGGACAAATGATCAAACGGAATGATGAGCTGTTTGTCTGGAGCCGCGGTGAAGAACTGCTCACGGATAAGTTTCCCGAATATTCGGTATTGAAAGATGTACTTCCTGATGGCATCGTACTTGATGGAGAGATCATACCGGCAATAGATAACAAGCCTCTTCCCTTTGCTGTTCTGCAAACACGGATCGGCCGAAAGAACATTACAAAAAAACAACTGCAGGAAGCACCAATAAGTTTCTTTTGTTATGATCTGCTTGAATATGAGTATGAAGACTGGCGCGAAGTGCCGCTTTCCAAACGAAGGGAAAAGCTTGAAGAGATCGTAAAGCAGATCAATAAAGCGGAATTGCTTTTATCTCCCGTTATAACCTATGCAAACTGGGATGAACTCACCGCCTTACGCGAGCAGGCGCGCGATATGGGCTCGGAAGGTCTGATGCTAAAACGAAAAGCTTCCGCCTACCAGGTTGGCCGCAAACGTGGTGACTGGTGGAAATGGAAGATCGATCCGCTAACGATCGATGCGGTCATGATCTATGCGCAGAAGGGAAGCGGACGGAGAAGTAATTTATATACCGACTACACTTTTGCCGTCAGGGATGGCGACAAACTCGTTTCCTTCACCAAAGCCTATTCAGGCTTAACAGATAAAGAATTTAATGAAGTTGATTCATTTGTAAAACGTAATTCACTGGAAAAATTCGGCCCGGTCAGAACAGTCAAACCCGAGCTCGTTTTCGAGATCGCTTTTGAAGGAATTGCAGCCAGCAATCGCCACAAATCCGGCGTAGCACTAAGATTTCCCCGCATCAGCCGCTGGAGAAAAGATAAGAAACCAGAAGAGATCAATACCTTAGAGGATCTGAAAAAAATGCTGGAAGTGTATGGGAAGTGAGAGGGTTCAAAAGGTTTCATAGGTTTAAGACGTTTGAGAGGTTCCATAGGTTCAAGAGGTT
>VFQP010000586.1_pt1 | contig 65355 bp, 59 predicted proteins | sample 3512351 | NCBI WGS metagenome assembly VFQP01 (sample SAMN10412372, study PRJNA504923) | tailings metagenome | isolation source: Relicate 1 Philex TSF1 revegetated site | place: Philippines: Tuba, Benguet | collected 2017-08-29
TGCACCGCGAGGGCTACGAGTTCATCATGATCGGCCACAAGGGCCACCCCGAGGTCGAAGGCACCATGGGCCAGCTCGACAGCGGCATCCACCTGGTCGAAGACGTGGCCGACGTGGCGCGTGTGACGCCGGGGCAGACCGAGCGGCTGGCGGTGGTCACGCAGACCACGCTGTCGGTGGACGACGCGGCCGAGATCCTGGCCGCCGTGAAGGCGCGATTCCCCAAGGTGCGCGAGCCCAAGCAGCAGGACATCTGCTACGCCACGCAGAACCGCCAGGACGCGGTCAAGCTGCTGAGCGCGCAGGTCGATGTGGTGATCGTGGTGGGCAGCCCCACGAGCTCCAACAGCAACCGCCTGCGCGAGCTCGCGGCCAAGCTCGGCACGCCGGGCCACATGGTCGACAGCGCCGACGAACTGCGCCCCGAATGGTTCGAGGGCAAGGCCCGCGTGGGGCTCACGGCGGGCGCCTCGGCGCCCGAGGTGCTGGTGCAGCAGGTGATCGACCGCCTGCGGGCCCTGGGCGCGATCTCGGTGCGCTCCATGGACGGCCTGACCGAGACCGTGAAGTTCCCGCTGCCCAAGGGCCTCAAGCTCGACACGCCCGACGCACCCGCCGCCTGATTCTTTTTCTGCACACCCCATGCTCGACATCGTCCAACTGCGCAAAGACCTCGACGCCGTCGTCGCGCGCCTGAACACCCGCAAGAACCCGCAGCCTTTCCTCGACGAAGCCGCCTACCGCGCGCTCGAGGCCGAGCGCAAGGCGCTGCAGACGCGCACCGAAGAACTGCAGTCGCAGCGCAACAGCCTGTCCAAGCAGATCGGCATGCTCAAGGGCAAGGGCCAGCACGCCGAGGCCGACGCCGTGATGGCGCAGGTGGGTGCGATCAAGACCGAGCTCGACGCCGGCGCCGCGCGGCTCGACGTGATCCAGGCCGAGCTGCAGGCCCTGCTCATGGCCGTGCCCAACCTGCCGCACGAGAGCGTGCCCGTGGGCGCCGACGAGAGCGGCAACGTCGAGGTGCGGCGCTGGAGTCCGGACGGCAAGGGCCCGCGCGCCTTCGATTTCCCGGTGCGCGACCACGTGGACATCGGCGCGCCGCTGGGCCTCGATTTCGACACCGGCGCGCTGCTCTCGGGCTCGCGTTTTTCCTTCCTGCGCGGCCCGGTGGCGCGGCTGCACCGCGCGCTCGCGCAGTTCATGCTCGACCTGCAGACCGAGGCGCACGGCTACACCGAGTGCTACACGCCCTACATCGTCAACCGCGAGGTGCTCGAGGGCACCGGGCAGCTGCCCAAGTTCAAGGAAGACATGTTCTGGGTGTTGCGTGGTGGCGATGAAAGCGCCGCCGAGCAGTACCTGATCTCCACCTCGGAGATCTCGCTCACCAACACCGTGCGCGAGCGCGTGCTCGCCGAGAGCGATCTGCCGATCAAGCTCACCGCGCACAGCCCCTGCTTCCGCTCGGAAGCCGGCAGCGCGGGCCGCGACACGCGCGGCCTGATCCGCCAGCACCAGTTCGACAAGGTCGAGATGGTGCAGATCACGCACCCGGAGAAGAGCTACGAAGCGCTCGAGCAGATGGTGGGCCATGCCGAGGCGGTGCTGCAGAAACTGGAGCTGCCCTACCGCGTGATCGCGCTGTGCACGGGCGACATGGGTTTCGGCGCGGCCAAGACCTACGACCTCGAGGTGTGGGTGCCGGCGCAGAACACCTACCGCGAGATTTCGAGCTGCTCGAACTGCGAGGCCTTCCAGGCGCGGCGCATGCAGGCGCGTTTCAAGAACGCGCAGGGCAAGAACGAGCTCGTGCACACGCTCAACGGCTCGGGGCTGGCGGTGGGGCGGGCGCTGGTGGCGGTGCTGGAGAACCACCAGAACGCCGACGGCAGCGTGAATGTGCCGGTGGCGTTGCGGCCGTATCTCGGCGGCCTGGAAAAACTGCAGGCGGCTTGAGGGTTCGTCTTTTCGCCGACCGAGCCGGTTGTCGCCGACCGGTGTCCGGCTCCGCGAATGTCCTCCGGACGGCTGTGCCGTCCTCCCCCTTTATTTCGCTGCGCCGGACACCGATCACCGCCAACCTCATGGGTCATCAATGCGTTGGCGCGCAACCGTCACTTCACGCGCGCGGGTGTGGGGTGCTCCCCGCAGCGGCATAAAGGAGGAGCCCGGGGCGCAGCCCCGGGCGGGGGACAGCCGCGGAGGGGAGTACCCCGCGACCGCGCGCGTGCGCGAGGTGCCCCGAGTGAACCCCCCCGAGCCCCAAGACCCCGTATCAGTGCTGCCGCAACACGTCCAGCAGCGCCTCGCACACCCGGTCGCACTGCGCGTCGCTCATCTCGACATACATCGGCAAACGCACCAGGCAGTTCGCAAAGCGATCGCAATGCGGCAGCGCACGCCCATCGTGGCGGTCGTGGAAGTAGGCGCTGCTGTGCAGCGACTGGTAGTGGAACACCGCATGAATGCCCGCCTGGCGCAGCGCCGCGATCACCGTGTCGCGGTGCTCCAGTGAACGGCACACCACGTAGAACAGGTGGCCGTTGTTGGTCGCCCAGCGCGGCACGTACGGCACCTCCACGCCGTGGTGCGGCAACACCCCGGCCAGCTGGTCCCAGTAGCGCTGCCACAGCGCCTTGCGCCGCAGCTGGATCTGGTCGAGCACCTCGAGCTGGGCATAGAGGTAGGCCGACACGATGTCGGAAGGCAGGAAGGACGAGCCCACGTCGACCCAGCCGTACTTGTCGATCTCGCCGCGGAAGAAGGCGCTGCGGTTGGTGCCCTTCTCGCGCAGGATCTCGGCGCGCGCCACCAGCGCCGGGTCGTTGATGGCCAGCAGCCCGCCTTCGCCCGCGATCACGTTCTTGGTCTCGTGGAACGAGAACGCGCCCAGGCTGCCGATGCCGCCCAGCGCGCGGCCCTTGTAGAACGAATCGATGGCCTGCGCGGCGTCTTCCACCAGCGCGATGCCATGGCGCGCACAGAGCTCGAGCAGCGGGTCCATGTCGCAGGCCATGCCCGCGTAGTGCACCGGCACGATGGCGCGCGTGCGCGGCGTGATCAGCGCCTCGACGCGCGAGACGTCGAGGTTGGGGTTGTGGGCCTCGCTGTCGGCAAACACGATGCGCGCGCCGCGCAGCGCGAAGGCGTTGGCGGTGGAGACGAAGGTGAACGAGGGCACGATCACCTCGTCGCCCTCGCGGATGTCGAGCAGCAGCGCCGCGAGCTCCAGGGCGTCGGTGCACGAGGTCGTCATCAGCGCCTTGTGAAAGCCGTAGCGCTGCTCGAAGAAGGCGTGGCAGCGCTGGGTGAACAGGCCGTCGCCCGAGATCTTGCCCGAGGCCACGGCCTCGGCGATGTAGACCAGCTCGCGCCCGTGCAGGTAGGGCTTGTTGAAGGGGATGGGCGCGGGGTTGGCCATGCCGGGCACCGCGAGCGGCGCGGGCATGGCCGGGGGCGCGGCGGCGCGGTGCGGGTGCGGGTGCGGGCCGATGTTCTGCGGCGTGATCATGCGGGGCTCCTCGGGGCGAACAGCGCGGCCAGGCCTTGCACCAGGCGCGCCTCGCTGTGGTGCTCGCGCAGCAGCGCGGCGTTGTGCGCGCGCGTGGCCTCGTCGAGCGGTTCGGCGTTGAATTCGGCCAGGGTGAACAGGCGCACGCCCAGGCTGGCGAGCTGGCGGCTGTGGCTTTGCTCGGGCCGCGCATACACCTTCTTGCCCAGGCTCAGCAATGTCACCGCGTTGCCCAGGCCCTGTTGCCGGTTGTGGTGCAGCACGGCGGCGTCGATGCGGCCGAGGAAGGCGTTGTAGTCGGCCAGCGGCATCAGCGTGGTGATGGCGTGGAAGTCGGCGCCGAACTGGCCGCGGCCGTTGGCGATCACGAGGTCGCGGTAGGCCGGGTCGCCGTAGGCGAGCGGGCAGTGCACCTCCATGCCCGGTTGCCAGTGGCGCGTGAGGCGCGCGAACACCTCGAGGTGGCAGTTGCTCTCGGTGGCCGAGTTGCCCACCAGGATGCGCAGCGGCCCGGGCTCGCGCGGCGCCAGCGGCGCGTTGCTCGCGAGGTTGGACGGGTAGGTGAAGCAGACCAGGCGCTCGCCGCGAAAGCCGTAGCGCTCGTGCGCCACGTCCATGTCGCCGGGCAGGCCCACGGCGCCGCCGAGCTGGGTGATGACGGCGCGGCGCAGCGCCTCGTTCTGTTCGTGGCCCGGCGTGCGGGCCTGCCACTGCGCGTCGTAGAGGTCGCCGCCCCAGATCACCCAGTGGCTCTTGCGCGCCAGCGAGGGCAGGGCGTAGAGCAGGCGCAGCACGCGCTCGGACCACAGGCCGTGGATCACGATGCGCTCGGCCGCGAACAGCGCCTGCAGCAGGCGCGGCTCGTCGTGTTCGCCGGCGATCCAGTCGAGCGGCTGGTCGGCGCGCAGGCCGAAGTCGCTGCGCGGCGCGCCGAGCAGGCAGAAGCGGTGTTCGTTCGCGTCGAAGTGGCGCAGCACGAAGTCGACGAAGGGCGCGATGAACTTGTCGGGCACCATGAGGTGCACCGTGCGCGCGGCGCGGGTCTCGACGGCGGCGTTCATGCCGGGGCCTCCGCGGGGGCGGTGCAGGCCTCGACCACCAGCGCGTCGGCGCCGGCGCCCGCGGCGCGCGCGGGCAGTTCGGGCACCAGGGCCGCGATCTGCGCGGCCGCGGCGTCGAGCCGCGCCGGGTGCAGGCCCGCGAACACCAGGCGCGGTTGATCGAGCCGCAGCTGCGGCGCGAGCGCGGCCAGCGCCACCACGGGCAAGCGCGGTCCGTCCCAGGCGTTGGGCGCCAGGTGCACGGCGTCGAAGAGCGCACCGCCCAGGCCGTCGAGCGCGGGCAGGCGCGTGTGGTGGGCGTCGAAGGCCACGTCGGTCCAGGGCGCGTGGCCGGGGCCGTCGCCGCCGCGCAGCGCCAGCGCTTCGCCGTCCGCCGCCTTCACCAGCAGCGCGAGCGCCTGCGTGTGGGCGTCGTCGCCGAGCGCGAGCACGCGCGCGCCGCGGTGCGTGTCCAGCCACTGCCACCAGTCCCAGAGCAGTTCGGGGTCGAGCGCGTCCAGCGTGCTGGCGGGCAGTTCGCGCAGCAGCGCGGGCACGGCCAGCGCCAGGCGCGCGGCGGTCCAGGGCGAGGCGGTGGCCTCGGCCGGCGCGGTGACCGCGGGCGTGGCGTGCAGGCCGTCGGCCTCGGGCTCGTCGATGCGCGGCAGCGGCCGCTTGGCCAGCACGATGCGCGCGCACTCGCGCTGCTTCGGCGACGACAGGCTTTGCGCCTCGCCCGCGAGCCGGTGGTGCGAGCCCGGGTTGCTCTCGGTGTAGCAGTAGGCGCGCACCGGCAGGTAGCGCCAGCGCCGCGTCTGATCGAGCATGGGGTAGGCGATGGCCAGGTCGCAGGCGGCGTCGAGCCAGCGGCCGTCGGGGTACTGGAAATGGCCGTGCGGCACGCGCGCGAGCAGCGCGGCGCGGAAGCTGAAGAGGTGGCTGCTGAGCCAGGGCTGCTGGCGCGGCGGCACGTAGCGGTTGAGCGGGCCGTTCTCGCCGAAGCGGCCCTGGTCGCTCAGGTAGTTGGTCCACACCACGTCCTCGCCCTGCTGGTAGGCGCGCACGAGTTGTTCGAGCACGGTGATGTCGATCAGCAGGTCGTCGGCGTCGACCACGGCCACGGCCTCGTAGGCGGGCGCGAGCGCGCGCAGGTGCACGCTGGCGTTGTGGGCCTTGCCCAGCCGTTCGGGGTTGCGCACGAAGTGGTGGCGCCCGGGCAGCCAGCGCTGCAGCGCGGCCTGGGCGATGCGGTCGGTGCCGTCGTCGGAGGCGTCGTCCACGAACAGCACGTGCGCGTTCGCGAGCGTCTGGCGCGCGATCGAGCGGATGTTGTCCTCCACGTAGGCCGCGCAGTTGCGGCCGGTGGTGAAGACGAGCAGGGGGGAGCGGTCCATGGGTTGCCGGGTGCCACGGGTGGACAAAGCACTGGCAGGCAGTGTAGGCAGCGCCCCCGCGGCGCAGGCGCGGAGAAACGGGGCGGAAACCCGTCAGTTCGGCGGTTCGGCGGGCGGCGGTGCGGCCTCGTCCTCGAGCTCGAGGCGCAGGTACACGCGGCGGCCGGTGGCCGGGTCGGTGAGGTGCAGCAGGCGGCTGTCGGGCAGGAAGCTGCGGCCGCGCAGCAGGTTGATCAGGTCGCCCGCGCGCCAGGTGCTGTCGGGGTCGAGTGCGGCGCCGGCCGCGAAATCGGCCGCGCTGTGGTAGCTGGCCGGCGCGTCGGCCGTGGCCGTGGGCGCGGGCTGCGCCGGGTCGCGCAGCCAGGGCAGCAGCTCGTCGAAGGCGCTCGCGGCGAGGTCGTCGAGCCGGCGCTGCAGGCTGCGCGCGGTGTCGCCGGGCGCGATGTCGAGGGCGCGCTGCAGCAGCAGGGGGCCGTGGTCCACGCGTTCGTCCACCCAGTGCAGGCTCACGCCGGTGCGGCGGTCGCCCTGGATCAGGGCCCAGTTCACCGGGTAGGCGCCGCGGTGCGCGGGCAGCAGGCTGTAGTGCAGGTTGAGGGTGCCGCGCCGCGGCCGCGCGAGCCAGGGCGCGGGCATCAGGTGCTTCCAGCTCAGCAGCAGGTGCAGCTCGGCCTCGGGCAGATCGTGCGGTTGCAGGCCGGGGCCGAAGCGGTGCAGCGGCAGGCCCGCGGCCTCGCACAGCCCGGCCACGCCGGGCCACCAGCGCTGGCCGTTGTCCTGCGTGGTCACCACGGCCACCAGCGCAATGCCGCCCCGCGCGTGCTCGTCGATCAGCCGCTGCAGCAGGCGGTGGCCAATTTCGTGGTCGACGAAGGCGATGAGGGGGGTGGGCTTCATTGGCGCACGATGAGGGTGAACTCCCACAGCCCGTAGTCGTGCAGCAGCGCGACCTGGCGCGAATAGCGGCGCTTGCAGAGGTCGAACAGGCGGCAGGGGTCGGCGTAGTAGAGGTCGGGCCGCATCTTGTCGGCGTCGGAATAGCTGGTGAGGCAGTTGAAGGCGAAGCCCGCGCGGCTGGTTTCGTGCAGCACGTCGAGCGTGGCCACGATGTGCTCGAACCAGGCCTCGTCGGGCGTGTTCAGGCGCACGCTGAAGATGCCGCTGGCCAGGCCCACGTCGGCCACGCGGTCGGGCCGCGCGGCCTCGATGAAGCGCGCGTTCGCGCGGCCCGCGTGGCGCTCGCGCGCCGCGGCCACCATGGGCGCGGCCACGTCCACGCCCAGGTAGTCGGCCTCACGGCCGCGCGCCACCAGGAAGTCGAGCAGCGCGCCGTAGCCGCAGCCCAGGTCGTTGATCGAAGGCGCAGCCAGGCCGTCGGCCACGCGCAGCAACTGCTCGAAGCGCAGCCGCTGACCCTGCTCGCCGTTCCAGTCCACGCCCTGCGGCGTCTGGCCGTGGCGCGCGATCTTGTCGGCGTAGTAGCCGGCCAGCGGGGCCAGCAGGTCAGGAGCGGTCATGGGGCACGTGCTTCATGTGACGGGCCGATTGTGGCCCGCAGTGGAACAGCAGGTCGAGCACGCTGAGCTCGTGCACGAAATCGCCCCAGAGCTGGGGGTAGGCGGGGTAGCCGCCGTAGTCGAACCAGTGCACGCGCAGGCCGCGTTCGGTGAACACGGCCTCGTCGAGGTAGTCGCGCGCGGCCGGGCCCGACACGTAGTCGGTGCCGCCGGCCTGTTGCACCAGGTCGGCCAGGCGCTCGCTCTTGCCCTCGGCCAGCGTGTAGTCCCACGAGTTGCGCAGCACCGTGGTGATGCCCAGGTAGGCGCACACGGCCTCGATCAGTTGCCGGTTGAGCGCCGACAGGTGCGTGTGCGGCGCGCCGAGGTAGATCGGCTCGAGCCAGGCCGCGATGGCCTCGAAGTGCGGCGCGCGCCGGTAGTTGAGCGTGAGCGCGCGCCAGTGGTCGGCGGCCCAGTCGGTGCCGTCGATCTCGGTCTCGCGGATGGTCTGGTGGTAGCGCCCGCTCGCCCGCACCGGCACCGTGAGCCACTGCGGGCCCTGCGGTGTCTTGATGCGGTTGCGGTTGCGCCAGTCGCGCCGTGTGTACTGCATGTCGTCGTACAGCACGAACTCGTCGACCGAGGCGATGAGGTCGAAGTAGCCCTTCCAGGGGATGTAGTTGGACTGGACGATGGCGACCTTTTTCACCGGCGCATTGTTGCAGGTCTGCGTGGCCTCAGCCCGCGCGCCGCGCCGGCTCGAGCGGGTGCGCCAGCGGCCGCCCGCCCGCGCGCGCGCTGCCGCTCACGAGCTCGCCCAGCAGGTCGGCCGTGGCCGCGCTGAGCGTCCAGCCCAGGTGGCCGTGGCCGGTGTTGTAGAACACGTTGGCGCGGCGGCCGCGGCCCACGCGCGGCATCATGTCCGGCATCATGGGCCGCAGGCCGGCCCAGGGCACCACCTGGCGCGTGCTCACGCCGGGGAAGCATTGCTGCACCCAGTCCACCAGCGGGCGGATGCGGTCGGCGCGGATGTCGCGGTTGAAGCCGTTGAACTCGGCCGTGCCCGCCACGCGGAAGCGGTCGGGGCCGAGGCGGCTGGTCACGAGTTTGGTCTCGTCGTCGAGCAGGCTCACCGTGGGCGCGGCGGCGCGGCTGGCCTCGTCGGTGAGGTTCACCGTGATCGAATAGCCCTTGACCGGGTACACGTTGATGCGATCGCCGAGCTGCGCCGCGAGCGCGCGGCTGTTCACGCCCGCGCAGACCACGAGCGCGTCGAAGGCGTGTTCCTCGTGGCCGTGTTCGCCGGCCAGCGTCACCGTGGCGCGGCGGTCGTCGCTGCGCAGCGAACGCACCTCGCGGCCGTACACGGTGCGCACGCCCAGGCGCTCGCAGGCCGCGGCCAGGCCTTGCGTGAAGCGGTGGATGTCGCCGGTGGAATCGCTTTCGGTGTAGTAGCCGCCGTGGTAGGTGCCGGCCAGCGTGGGCTCGATGGCGCGCATCTCCTCGGGCGTCACGGCGCGGCGCTGCAGGCCGCCCGCGGCGAGCAGGCGCGACACGCGGCCTGCGTGTTCGAAGCCCTGGCGGTCGCGGTAGATGTGCAGGATGCCTTCGCGGCGGTGGTCGAAGTCGATGCCCTCGCGCTCGGCCCAGTCGAACAGGTGCGCGCGCGCGGCGATCGCCAGCCGCGTGGTCTCGATGGTGTTGGCCTCGTAGCGCGGGATGCTGGCGATGAATTCCGCGAACCACGACAGCTTGTGCCAGCCCGGCCGCGGGTTCACGAGCAGCGGTGCGTCCTGGCGCAGCATCCACTTGAGGCCCTTGAGCAGGGTCGAGGGATGGGTCCAGGTCTCGGCGTTCGAGGCCGAGAGCTGGCCGCCGTTGGCGAACGAGGTCTCCATCGCGGCGTAGCGGTGCCGCTCGAAGAGCGTGACGGCGAAGCCGCGGCGGGCCAGGGCGTAGGCGGTGGTGATGCCGGTGATGCCACCACCGATGACGGCAAAGGATTTCATGGATGCGCTCCAGGCGTCGGACGAGGATGTGGGCAGACCGCGCAACCGCGCGGTCTGCGCCCCCTCTGTCCGGTACCTGAGAGATTCACCCTGCGCGCGGGCCGCGGCGGGGCTTGCTCCTTCGGTGTGCCGGCTGACGAAGCGCGGCAACTCTTCAGAGTGTTGAGCGCACGGGCCGGTCCTGGGGCCTGAGAGTTTCCGGGGCGGTTGCTCCTTCGGCGCCGCGCCGGGGGGCGCGGGCTCTCCCGGTCCGTGCGGGGAAATGCGGTGCGCGTGAGATCAGCCAGACGCCTTCAGGTAATCGGCCACCAACCGTGTCCACAGTTGCGCGCCGGGTTCGATGATCGCGTCGTTGAAGTCGTAGCCCGGGTTGTGCACCGAGCAGGCGCCCGGCGTGCCGGGGCCGCCGTTGCCCACGAACACGTAGCAGCCGGGCACGGCTTCGAGCATGAAGGCGAAGTCTTCGCTCGCGGTGAGCGGCGCGGCCTCGGTGTTCACGCGCGCTGCGCCGAACAGCTCGCGCGCCAACCCGGCGGCGAGCCGGGTTTCGGCGGGCGTGTTCACCAGCACGGGATAGCCCTCGCGCCAGTCGATCAGGGCCTTCACCTTGAAGCTCGCGGCCTGCAGCTGCACCAGTTCGGTGATGCGCTCGCGCAGCAGCGCGCGCACTTCGCGGTCGAGCGCGCGCACGCTGAGCTCGAGCGTGGCCTCCTCGGGAATCACGTTGTTGGCCTGGCCCGCGTGCAGCGCGCCCACCGTGACCACCGCACTGTGCAGCGGGTCCACGTTGCGCGAGACCACGGTCTGCAGCGCGGTGACGACGGCCGCCGCGGCCACCACGGTGTCGGCGGTGGTCTGCGGCATCGCGCCGTGACCGCCCACGCCCTGCAGCCGGATGGTGACGTTGTCGCTCGAGGCCATGCTGGCCCCGGTGCGGAAGTGGAAGTGGCCGGCCTCGATGCCGGGGATGTTGTGCAGCGCGTACACCGCGTCGCAGGGAAAGCGCTCGAACAGGCCGTCGCGCATCATGGCCTGCGCGCCCGCCGCACCTTCTTCGGCGGGCTGGAAGATCAGGTGCAGCGTGCCGTCGAAGTCCAGGTCTTCGGCGATGAAGCGCGCCGCCGCGAGCAGCGTCGCGGTGTGGCCGTCGTGGCCGCAGGCGTGCATCAGGCCCGCGCGCCGGCTGCCCCATTCGCGGCCCGGGGCTTCGGCGATGGGCAGCGCGTCCATGTCGGCGCGAATGCCCAGGCGGCGTGTGCCCTGGCCGCGCCGCAGCACGCCCACCACACCGGTGCCGCCGATGCCGGTGTGCACGGTGTAGCCCCAGGCGCGCAGCTTGTCGGCCACCAGGGCCGCGGTGCGGTGCTCCTGGAACGCGAGCTCGGGGTGGGCGTGGATGTCGCGGCGCAGGCGGATGAACTCGCCGATGCGCGCCGACATCGCCTGCGCGAGGTAGGGCGCGCCGGCCTCTGCGACGGCCGCCATCACTGCGCCTGCAGGTGGATGGACTTGGCGATGGCGCGGTACTTCTCCGTGTTGTCCGCGTACACCCGGGCCACGGCCGCGAGCGGCTGCGGGCGCGGCACCACCATGGCCTGGGCTTCGAGCGCGGCGCGGATCTCGGGGTCGTTGGCGACCTCGCTGAGCGCCTTGTGCAGCGCCTGCACGACGGGCTCGGGCGTGTCCTTGCGCACGAAGTAGCCCGACCAGGTGTCGAACACGAAGCCCTTGAGCCCGGGCGAGGCGCTCAGCGGCGCGGCGTTCCTGAACGCGTCCTGGGGTTCGGCCGAGAGCACGCCCACCACCTTGACCTTGCCCTCGCTGACCATGCCGATCTGTCCCTTGCCGTAGGGCGTGATGAAGAAGTCGACCTGGCTGCCCATGATGTCCTGGAACGCGGGCGCGCTGCCCTTGTAGGGCACGTGGGTCATGGCGATGCCGGTGAGCTTGGCCAGGTGCTCGCCGAGCAGGTGGTACATGGAGCCCGGGCCCACGCTGGCGAAGGTCAGGGGCCGGCCCTCGGCCGCGCTCTTGCGGGCGAAGGCCAGCAACTCGTCGCCGTTGTTCGCGGGCAGGTCCTTGCGCGCGAACACCGCCATCGGGTTCACCGTGATCATCTGCACCAGGCGGAAGTCTTCGCTCTTGTACTTGAGCGCCGAGGCCGAGAGCGGCGCGAGCACCAGTTCGTTGGGCGAGCCCTGGAAGATCACGTGGCCGTCGGCCGGGCTGTTGAGCAGCTTCTGCGCCGCGATGCCGCCGCTGGCGCCGCCCAGGTTCTCCACCACCACGGGCTGGCCCAGGTGCCTGGCCAGCGTGCCGCTCAGGGTGCGCGCGATCACGTCGGACACACCACCGGCCGGGTAGGGCACGAGCAGCGTCACGGGGCGCGAGGGGAAGGTCTGGGCGAGGGCGGCGCCGGTCAGCGCGAGGCCGGCCAGAACGGCCGCGGTGCGGCGGAGGAAGGTGCGTTTGCAGGCGGTCATGGCGGTGGGGTGTGTGGGCGGGTTGCCTGTCCGGTGAGCAGGTGAGCGGCATGCTAGGCAGCGCCCTACCATGTGTCCAATGCATTATTTTCTTGATAATGATTCAAGAAGCGCATTCGCTTGACCGGGGCCCCGCATGAACATCCGCCACCTCGAACACTTCCTGGCCGTGGCCGAAACCGGCTCGTTCAGCCGCGCGGCCGAGCGGCTGCACCTCACGCAATCGGCGCTGAGCCGCAGCATCCAGTCGCTCGAGGACGAGGTGAGCGGGCGGCTGCTGGACCGTGTGGGCAAACGCAACGAGCTCACGCCGCTGGGCCGTCAGGTGGTGGAGCGCGCGCGGCGCATCGTGCTCGAGGCCTCGGAGCTGCGCCGCGGCGCCGAGCTGATGCGACAGGCCAATGCGGGCGCGGTGCGCGTGGGCCTGGGCTCGGGGCCGGGCGCCCTGCTGATGACGCCGCTGATGTGCCACATGGCGCAGCACCACCCGCAGGTGCGCGTGCGCGTCGTGCGCGCGCCCACCGAGCTGCAGCTCGTGAAGCTGCGCACGCGCGAGCTCGACGCGCTGATCGTGGACATGCGCGCGGTGCCGCCCGAGCCCGATCTCAACATCGAGCCCGTGGCCGAGATGCAGGGCGGCTGGATCGTGCGCGCGGGGCACCCGCTGCTCGCGCAGCGCACGGTCACGCTCGACGACGTGCTGCGTTACCCGATCGCGTCCACGCCGCTGTCGCACGAGGTGGCGCGCCAGCTCGCGGCGCAGTACGGCGGGCGCGCCCTGCCGGCCCGCATCGTCACGCTCGAATGCGACGACGTGGAAAGCATGATCGACGTGGTCGAGCGCACCGACACCGTGTTGCTGGGTGTGCTGGCCACGGCGCGCGAGCGCATGGCCGCGGGCGCGCTCGCGGTGCTGCCGGTGCGCCCGGCGCTGCGCGCCACGGCGCGCTTCGCCTATGTGACGCTGGCCGGCCGCAGCGAAGCGCCGGTGATGGCCATCCTGCGCGAGTTCGTGGCGCAGCGCATGGTGGACTGAGCCCGCCTTACTGAACGATGCCGCGGTCCTTCAAGGCCCGTATCTGCGCGTCGCTCAGGCCGATCTCGCGCAGCACCGCGTCGCTGTCCTGGCCCAGCGCGGGCGCGTTGCGGCGGTGCCCGCCGGGCGTGGCCGAGAGCTTGGGCACGATGCCCGGCACCGTGAGCGCGCTGCCGTCGTCCAGGCGGATCTGCTGCAGCATGCCGCGCGCCTGGTAGTGCGGATCGGCCGCGATGTCGGCGATGGTGTAGATGCGGCCCGCGGGCACCGCGGCGCCATCGAGCGCGGCGAGCACCTCGTCGACGCTGCGCTCGGCGGCCCAGTCGCCGATGGCCGCGTCGAGTTCGTCCACGCGCTTGACGCGGCCCGCGTTGTCGGCCAGCGCGGGATCGGCCGCGAGGTCGTCGCGGCCGATCACCTTCATGAGGCGGCGGAAGATGCTGTCGCCATTGCCCGCGATGATCGCGTAGCCGCCGTCGCGGCAGCGGTAGGCGTTGGTGGGCGCGATGCCCGGCAGCGCACTGCCCGCGGGCCCGCGCACCGCACCGAAGGCGCTGTACTCGGGCAGCAGGCTCTCCATGCAGTTGAACACCGCTTCGTAGAGCGCCACGTCGATCACCTGGCCGCGCCCGCTCGCGTGGCGGTGCTGCAGCGCGAGCAGGATGCCGATCACGCCGTGCAGCGCGGCCAGCGTGTCGCCGATGCTCACGCCCACGCGCACCGGCGTGCGCCCGGGCTCGCCCGTGAGGTGGCGCAGCCCGCCCATGGCCTCGGCCACCACGCCGAAGCCCGGGCGTTCGCGGTAGGGGCCGCTCTGGCCGTAGCCGCTGATGCGCAGCACGATCAGCCGCGGGTTGAGCGCCAGCAGCTCATCGGGCCCGAGGCCCCAGCCTTCCATGGCGCCGGGGCGGAAGTTCTCGATCAGCACGTCGGCCTCCTGCGCGAGCCGGCGCACCACGTCCTGCGCCTCGGGCTGGCGCAGGTCGAGCGCGAGCGAGCGCTTGTTGCGCGACTGCACCTGCCACCAGACCGAGGTGCCGTCCTTGAGCAGGCGCCACTGGCGCAGCGGGTCGCCCGTGCCGGGCGCCTCCACCTTGATCACCTCGGCGCCGAAATCGGCCAGGGTCTTGGCGGCGAAGGGGCCGGCGATGAGCTGGCCGAGTTCGATCACCTTGAGGCCCGCGAGCGCGGCGGGCGGCAGGGGCGGCTGGGGGGCGGAAGCGGTCGTGTCGGACATGGCCGTAGTGTCCCCCAGCCGGCGCCCGCTCAGCGCTTGAGCACCAGCGGCTCGCCCACGCGCTCGCGCGCCACGTCTTCGGGGTGGAAGGGCAGCGTGGGCCACTGCTTGGCCGCGTACAGGCGCAGCTGGTCGGTCTGGTGCGGCGAGGCGGGGTTGGTGCTCTGGCCGTAGGTGAGCAGGGCCTGGGCCACCGGGCCGCGCTCGTCGAAGGTCACGGTCTGCACGTAGCTGGTGCCGTAGTCGATGCGCAGGCCGCGCGGCGAGATGCCCGGGCGCGCGCGGTCGCCGATGTTGTTGAGCGTGCCCTCGATCTCGTCGCCGCCGTGCACCGGGATCGCCGCGTCGCTGAACACCGCGCGCTGCACCGCGCCGAGCTCGGCATCCAGTGCGAAGCCGGCGTCGCGCACCTTCTTCACCGCGCCGGCCAGCGCGTCCCACACCTTGGCCGCGGTCGCCGCGTCGGCCAGGCGCAGGCCGCTGGGCGTGTCCACCGGGCGCGCCTTGTCGTAGGGCACGCGGTACACGCCGGGCAGGGTGCTCGCCGTGCGCCAGAACTCGCGGAACAGGTGGGCGCCGCGCGCGCTGGCGTCGTTGCGGTAGCCGCCGCGGGCAAAGGCCTGCAGCGCGGCGCAGCCCTCGCGCAGGTCGGCCGCGGGGTTGGCGAGCGCCTTGCAGCCCTCGAGCAGGTCGGGCAGCACCAGGCGCGCCATGAGGTTGCGGTTCTCGAACAGCTGGGCCTGAATGCCCGTGAGCGTGACCTTGCCCTTGCCGATCATCTCGGGGATCTCGATCAGCCCCGAGCGCGTGCGCGGGCGGCGCAGCACGTCGTCGCCCACCAGCGGCGAGATCGCGGGCCAGCTCACCGCGGGGTGGGTGTAGAAGAAGCTGTCGTTGCTGTTGTGCACCCAGTCGGTCCGCTTCACCGCGGCCAGGCGCGCGGGCGGCGTGAGGCCGGGCACGGGCGAGGCCGGGTCCTTCTTCCAGTTGCAGTCGCTGCGCGAGCCGTCGAGCACCACCAGGCCCGCGGCCGGCAGCACGGCCGCGGCCGCGCGGCTCGGGGCGCAGCGCTGCAGCTGCGCGGCGTCCACGTCGGGCACCACGCTCATGTCGGCGTAGAAGGCCTGGCCGTGGCGGTCGGCCGCGATGGTGTTGACCCAGGGCGTGCCCAGGTTGCCCAGCGCCTGGCGCAGGTCGTCGACGCTGCGCGCGCGCGCAAAGCCCAGGTAGGTTTCGGTGCTGCGCAGGCCGCCGGCGTTGGCGTCCTGCAGCGCGTAGGCGCGCTCGGCGGTCCAGTTCAGGCCCGCGCGCGGGATGGCGAGCACCGGCCCGTAGTGCGTGTTCCACACGGTGTGCGTCTTCTCGCTCACCTGGCCGTCCTCGCCCTTGACGCGGTAGCGCACCGCCTTGGCCACCATGTCGCGCGGCTGGCCGTCCAGCAGGTAGCGCGTGGGCTGGCCGGGCACCAGCGCGAGCTCGTGCAGCGTGAAGCGCTTGCCGGTGGACACGGTGTGCGACCAGGCCACGTCGCGGTTGAAGCCGATCTGCACCAGCGCGGCCAGGCCGATGCTCGCGCCCATCACGTCGAACTGGCCCGGCACGGTGAGGTGCATCTGGTAGAAGCGGCTCGGCCCCACCCAGGGGAAGTGCGGGTTGCCCAGCAGCATGCCGCGGCCGTTGGCGGTGGTGTCCTTGCCGAAGGCCCAGGCGTTGGAGCCCAGCGGCGATTCGAACAGGCCGGCCTCGCGCAGGTAGGCCTGGGCGCCGGCCACCTGTTCGGCGAGCCGGGCGGCGTCGGGCGCGGCCGGCGCGGCGCCGGTGCGCGCCGGTGCGGCCTCGGCCTTGGGCGGGGCCGCGCCCAGGATGGCGTCGGCCAGCGCGCCCGCGCCGGCCTGCACCTGGATGGCCTCGGTGGCGCGGTAGTAGTCGGTGAGCGCCATGGGCCGCACCCAGGGCTGGCCGTTGCAGGCCGCGGGCAGCTTGCCGGCATGGTCCTGCAGGAAGCGGTTGTAGCCGGCCACGTAGCCGCGCGCCTGGGCCTGGCCGGCCGCGCTCGACGCGGCCCACAGGCGCGTGAGCGCGGCGTCGTCCATGTGGGCGGCGACGAAGGCGTCGATCACCGGGTTGGGCAGGGTGCGCACGCCCAGGATGCCGGTGCCCTTCTCGCCGAAGAACAGCGAGCGCTCACCGCGCACGGTGAGCAGGTGGTCGGCGGTCTGGCACACGTTGTCCTGCGCCTGCGCGTAGGCCACGCCGAAGGCCAGGGTTTCGAGGTCGGGCGCGGTGATGTGCGGCACGCCGTGGGCGGTGCGCACGATGGTGGCGCTGCCGCCGGCCGTGCCTGAAGGGCCGGACGGCAGCGACGAGCAGGCGGCCAGCGCACCCGCCAGCACCAGCGGCAACAGGGTGGCGGGCCGCGGCAGGGTCGGCGGGCGTTTCATGGGCGGGTCTCCTCGGGATTGAGAGACCCGCCACATTGGGCGCGTCGGGCGTCACTTCGTGACGCAAACGTGACGATTTGCGGGTTAGTCCCGACGCGCCGGCATCAGGCCTTCTTGACCCAGGCGCTGCACCAGCCCTTGGCGGACACGCTCTTGCCCGGGAACAGCGCGCAGGGGCCGCCGGCGTCGCCGGCCTTGCCGGTGTAGAGCTGGCAGCCGCTGCACTGCTGGCTGTTCTCGTGCTTGGGGAACTTGGCCTTGCTGACCTTGGTGGTGTCGGCGGCGTAGCCCAGGGCCTGTGCCTGGGCGTCGGTTTCGGCCACCATGGGCGCGGCCTGGGCCTGGGCGACCCGCGCGAGGGCGAGGGCGGCCGAGCCGGTGGCGACCTGGATCATGAAAGTGCGGCGTCGTGGGGTGGACATGTTGTGCCTCTTGAAGGGGGACCAGCGAAAGGGCTTGTGAACACCATGGCGGCCGTGGCGGGAGAAAGCCCTTCGGACGAAGCCGCCCGCCACTTCGAGGACCGCACCGGAATCATCGCGCCGCCCTTGCGGCGCCGCGCCGGGCCCGCGGTTTCCCGAGCGCGTTCATCTTGTATCCACTTGTCGCAGGCCCGGCAGGCAGGCCGCGGCGTGCAGCGCACCACCCAGCGCCAGCCACAGCAGGATGGCCGGGGTGCGCGCGTCGCTGGTGGCTTCGAGCAGGGCCAGCAGCAGGGCCAGGCCCGCGCCGGCGTGCCAGACCGCGGTGGCCTGACCGCTGCGGCGCGGGCCGAAGCCCCAGCGCCACAGCCGCAGCAGCAGCTCCAGCGCCACCACCGCCAGGGCCAGCCAGACGGCGTGCGAGGCGCTCAGGCCGCTCCAGGCGTTCACAGGCGCGCCAGGCCCAGCAGGTGGGCCGTGTCCTTGAGGAAGATGCGCAGCTGCGCGAGCGGGCGGCGGCGGCTCAGGGTCTTGTTCATGTACGACTCGAAGGTGAGCTGCTGCACGTCCTTGTCTTCGCAGATCTTCACGAAACGTTCGCGGCGCTGCTCGCTGCCGTACCAGAACCACTGCATGAGGCCCAGCACCTGGAACACGCGGCCGTGCTCGGCCATGAAGCGCCGCCGCGCCTGGCGCAGCGCGCGCGGCCGGCCCGTGGCCAGCAGCTCCAGCACCGCCTCGGCCGCGAGCTGGCCGCCCAGCATGGCGTAGTAGATGCCCTCGCCCGAGGCCGGCGCCACCACGCCCGCGGCGTCGCCGGCCAGCACCACGTCGCGCCCGTTGTCCCAGCGCGGCAGCGGCTTCATGGGAATGGGCGCGCCTTCGCGGCGCAGCACCTCGGCCGCGCCCATGCCGGCGCGCGCGCGCAGCGCGGTCACGGCCTGGCGCAGCGAGAAGCCCTTGTCGGCGCTGCCCGTGCCCACGCTCAGCGTGTCGCCGTGCGGGAACACCCAGCCGTAGAAGTCGGGCGAGATGTCGCCCTGGTAGTACACGTCGCAGCGCTGCGGGTCGTGGCCCGGCGCGGCGGCTGGCGCCGGCGTGCGCAGGATCTCGTGGTACGCGAACACGAAGCGGCCGCGCTCGGCGCCGGGCACGGCCTGCAGCGCCACGCCCGAGCGCGCGCCGTCGGCGCCGATCACGGCGCGCGTGCGCACCGCGTGCAGCGTGCCGGCGTCGGCCCGGTAGTGCACCACGCTCAGGCCGTCGGCGTCGCGCGTGAGCCGCACGAAGTTGCCGGCGCGCAGCTGCGCGCCGCTGTGCGCCGCGCGCTCGCGCAACCAGGGGTCGAAGCGGTGGCGGTCGACCATGCCGACGAAGCCGTTGTCGATCGGGATGTCCACGCGCTTCGTGCTCGGCGCGATCATGCGCGCCTGCCGTGCGCGCGCCACCAGCTGCGTGTCGGGGATGTCGAAGTCGCGGATCAACCGCGGCGGAATCGCGCCGCCGCAGGGCTTGATGCGTCCGCCGCGCTCGAGCAGCAGCACGCGGTGGCCGCGCTGCGCGAGCAGCCGTGCGGCGGTGGCGCCCGCGGGGCCGCCCCCCACCACCACGGCGTCCCAGGTGCCGGACTCCGGCGCGGTCTGCTGGTCGATGGGGACGCGTGCGTTCATGGCGAGCCAACCCTGGCCCACAGGGGCCCGTGAGGCGCCGGGCGGACCGCCGGCGGGGCGATGCGCCACGCCAGGGCGGCCGACGCAAGGAACAGCGCCGCTTCCAGCGCGAACACGAAACCGTAGGCCGGGCCGGGGCTGCCGATGAGCCAGCGCGCGATGTCGCTCGCGGCCGTGCCGAGCACACCGCCGAGGCCGAAGGCGATGGCCTGGGCCGCGCCCCACAGCCCCATGCGCACGCCCTCGCGCGCGGCCCGGCCTTCGCTGGCCAGCCGCATCATCGAACCGATGGCGCCGATGGAAAACGCGCCGTTGGCCACGCCGAGCGCGAACACGCAGGGCGCGAGCGGCCAGGCCTGCGGCCAGGGCCCCGAGGCGGCCAGCGCGAGCAGGGCCAGCGCCGAGGCCAGGCAGCCGCCCACGGCCCAGCCGCGCAGCGAGGCCAGGGGCGCGAGCCAGCGCCGCGCCGGCCAGCGCGCCGCCAGCAGCGTGCTGCCGGCCACCAGCAGCATGCCCAGCAGCACGCCGCCGTGCTGCACGCCCGACAGTTGGGTGGAGCGGCCCGGCGAGTAGCCGTGCACGAGGCCCGCGAAGGGCTCGAGGATCAGGTCCTGCGCGCTGAACGCGAGCATGGACACGAACACGAAGACCGTGAAGCGGCGCGCCACCGGCTCGGCCCAGACCTCGCGCAGGGTCTCGCGAAACGGCGCCGCCGCGGTGGCGCCGCCGGCGTCTGGGCCCGGGCCGTCTTCGATCCGGTGCAGCGCCAGCAGCGTGCCGAGCAGCGCGAGCACGCTCACGCCGGCGCTCACGGCCAGCAGCCGCTCGGGCGTGAAGGGCTCGAGCCAGCGGCCCGCCAGGCCCGCGGTGAGCGCAAAGCCCACGATCATCAGGAGCCACACCAGCGTGGCCGAGGCGGCGCGGCGCGGCGCGGGCACGCGCCGCGTGAGCAGCACCAGCAGCGCGGTGCCGGCGGCGCTCACGCCCACGCCCACCAGCGCAAAGGCCAGCACCGCGAGCAGCAGGCCCGCCACGGGTGCGCTCGCCATCCACACCGTGGCCAGCGCGGCCAGAAAGCCTCCGCTGGCCAGCACCGCCATGCCGCCGCGGATCCAGGGCGTGTGGCGGCCACCCAGGTCGGTGCCGTGGCCCATGCGCGGGCGCACGAACTGCACCGCGTAGTGCAGCGCCACCAGCAGGCCGGGCAGCACGGCGGGCAGGGCGAGCTCCACCACCATCACGCGGTTGAGCGTGGACGTGGTGAGCACCACCACCGCGCCGATGCAGGCCTGCACCAGCCCCAGCCGCGCCACGCGGCCCCAGCCGAAGGTGGCGCGCGTGTGCATCAGACCGCCCCTCGCAGCGCGAAGGCGCTGACCATCATGCCCGCCACGAAGACCGGCACGCCCACGCCGCTGTACCAGCGCGCGCGTTCGAGCGGCGCCTGCAGGAAGCGGCGCATGAGCAGCGCCTGCAGGCCCATGAGCCCGAGCACCGCGGCGGCGTGCCCGGTCTGCTGCCAGGCCAGCAGCAGCGCCACCACGCCGGCCTGCGGCAGCAGCATGAAGCCGCAGGCGGTGCGCGCCGCGCCCGTCACGCCGAGCTGCACCGGCAGCGAACGGATGCCGGTGCGCCGGTCGCCTTCGATGGCCTTGAAGTCGTTGAGCGTCATGATGCCGTGCGCCCCCAGGCTGTAGAGCGCGGCCAGCGCCAGCGTGCGCAGGTCGGGCATTTCGCCGCCGGCCATCACGGCCGCGCCGGTCACCCAGGCGATGCCTTCGTAGCTGAAGCCGCAGGCCGCGTTGCCCCACCAGCCGTTGGCCTTGAGCCGCAGCGGCGGCGCGCTGTAGGCCCAGGCCAGCGCCAGGGCCAGCACCGTGGCCCCGAAGCCCCAGGGGCCGAGCGCGCTCGCCACCGCGAGCGAGAGCAGGGTCCACAGCAGCGCAAGGTACAGGCCCCAGCGGCCGGGCATGCGGCCCGAGGGGATGGGGCGCTGCGGCTCGTTGATCGCATCGACGTGGCGGTCGAACCAGTCGTTGACGGCCTGGCTCGTGGCGCACACCAGGGGACCGGCCAGCAGAACGCCGATCACCGCGGGCGTCCAGCGGCCATAGAGCGCTGCGCCCGAGGCCACCACACCGCAGGCAAAGGCCCACATGGGCGGGAACCAGGTGATGGGCTTGAACAGCTCGGCAACGGTGGACAGCGAGGGGACGGCCATGGTTCATTCTCAAGTGGACACACCTGAGTGTCAATTGATATTGACACCAAGGACATGTCGCGTTGAACTCCGGCATGCGACTAGACTCACAGGCTTGTTCCCTGACCCTGGTCGCCCACCCGCTTGCACCGCGCATGAATCCCTCGAACCTGTCCGCGCCGGATCTCGGGCCCCTGTCCCCTTGGGCCCCTGAACTCGCGCAGGCGTTCGTCACCCTGGCCAGCGACATCGCGCTGGTGATGGACGAGCAGGGCGTGATCCGCACCGTGGCCCAGGGCCGCCACGGCAGCGACGAGGCCATGCTGCCCGGGGCCCGCAGCTGGGTCGGCCGCCGCTGGGTCGACACCGTCTCGCCCGACACGCGCGCCAAGGTCGACCAGCTGCTCACCGAGGTGGCCCGCACCGGCCTCGCGCGCCGCCGCGAGCTCAGCCACCCGCTCGACGAAGGCGCGAGCGTGGCCGTGGCCTACACCGCGGTGCGCCTGGGCCAGGACGGCCCGGTGCTGGCCGTGGGCCGCGACCTGCGCGCCATCGGCGCCATCCAGCAGCGCTTTCTCGAAGCCCAGCGCGACATGGAGCGCGGCTACTGGCAGGCGCGCCAGGCCGAGGCGCGCCACCGCCTGCTGCACCAGGTGGCCAGCGATGCCGTGCTGCTGATCGACGCCGCCGAGCGCCGCATCACCGAGGCCAATGCCGCGGCGATCGACCTGTTCGGCACGCCGTCCGAGCACCTCGTGGGGCACGCGCTGTCGGGCTTTCTGCTGCAAACGCACCGCCAGGCCTTCGACGACCTCGCCGTGACGGTGCTGCACACGGCCCAGGCCGCCGAGATCCGCATCCGCCTGATCAACCACAGCACGCCGGCCAGCCTCGCGCTCACGCCCCTGCCCGGCGAGGGCCGGGCGCTGCTGCTGGCGCGCGTGCGGCTGGCCGAGCAGCCCGGGACCGCGGCCCAGCTCCACCAGACCCTGGCCCGGTTGGGCGACGGCGTGGCCGAGGCGGTGCTGGTGACGGATTCGGCCGGCCACGCGCTCATGGCCAACGCGGCCCTGCTGCGCCTGCTGAACCTCGGCGACGAGCGCGACGTGAAGGGCCGGCACCTGGCCGATTGGTTCGAGGTCGCCGGGGGCGGGCTCGACGCACTGATCCGCCGCGTGCGCCGCAGCGGCATGGCCGTGCGCGAGCCCGCACGGCTGCTCGCGGCCGACGCACGCGCCCTCCCTGTCGAGCTGTCGGCCTCGCTGCTGTCCGAGGGCGACATGGAGTGCATCGGCTGGTCCGTCGGCCGCCTGGGGCCTGCGGGCGCCGCCAGCGGCGAGGCCCTGCAGAGCGCGCTCACCGCGCTCGCGGGCCAGGTGGGCGAGCTGCCGCTGCCCGAGCTCATGCGCGAGGCGGCCTCCCTGATCGAACGGCATTTCATCGGCCTGGCCCTGGAGCGCGCGCACGAAGACCCCGCCGCGGCCGCGCGCCTGCTGGGCGTTTCAGAACAGCGCATCGGCGGCTTGCCCGGCGGCGTTCCGCCCCTTCCGGAGACACCCTGACTTGAACGAAGAGCCGGCGTTCGGGGATGCCGACCTCAGCAACTGCGAGCGCGAGCTGATCCACCTTGCGGGGTGCATACAGCCGCACGGGGTGCTGCTCACGCTGCACGGCCCGGCGCTGCGTATCGTGCAGGCCAGCGGCAACACCGCCGCCTTGCTGGGCCGCCCGTTCGACGCCCTGCTGGGCCAGCCGCTGGCAGCGCTCGACGCCGGGCTGGCCGACGCGGTGAACACCGCCTTCCCCGAGCCGCTGCCCGAACCCGCCACGCTGCCGCAGGCCTGCGCGCTCGCGGTGAACGGCCGCGAGTTGCCCTTCCTGGCCACGGTGCACGACCGCCAGGGCTGTCGCGTGCTCGAACTCGAGCCGCGCCCGGCCGCGGGCGACACGGCCGCGGCCATCGAATGCGCCGAGCTGCCGCCCGATCTGCTCATGCAGCACCTGGGCGAGTCGGTGGCGCGCCTGAGTGCGGCCACCAGCGTGGGCACGCTGTGCGACGCCGTGGTGCGGCGCCTGCGCGACCTCACCGGCTACGACCGCGTCATGGTCTACCGCTTCGACCCCGATGGTCACGGCAAGGTGGTGGCCGAGGCGCGCGACCCGCGGCTCGAATCGCTCATGGGCCACCACTACCCGGCGAGCGACATCCCGCAGCGCGCGCGCGACCTGTACCTGCTCAACCGCGTGCGCGTGCTGGTCGACGTGAACGCGACCGCGGCCGACCTCGTGCCGCGCGCCGTGCCCGAGCTCGGCGGCGAGCTCGACATGTCGCACTGCCGGCTGCGCAGCATGTCGCCGCTGCACCTGCAGTACCTGCGCAACATGGGCGTCACGGCCACGCTGGTGGTGTCGCTGGTGCGCGATGGCGGGCTCTGGGGCCTGGTGGCCTGCCACCATTACCAGCCGCGCCGCCTGAGCGCGCCGCTGTGGGCCGCCATCGAACTGCTCGGCGAGCTCGTGGCCACGCGCATCACCGCGATCGAAAGTTATGCGCACGCGCAGGTGGCGATCCAGGTGCGCCGTCTCGAGCAGCGCCTGATCGAGGCCACCTCGAGCGAAGGCGACTGGCGCATGGCGCTGTTTCGCAACCCCGCGGCGCTGCTGCAGCCGGTGGATGCCGACGGCGCCGCGCTGTACTGCGACGGCGAAATGCTCACGGCGGGCGAGGTGCCGTCCACCCCCGAGCTGCGCCGCCTGCTGCAGTGGGTGCAGGAGCGTGTGGCCCACGGCGGCTGCGACGACGGCCTGTTCAGCTGCACCTCGGTCGCGCGCGCCGCGCCCGAGCTCGCGAGCCTCACGCCGCACGCGGCCGGGGTGCTCGCGGTGCCGCTGTCGGCCTCGCCTGGCGACCTGCTGGTGTGGCTGCGCAAGGAGCAGCTGCAAAGCATCACCTGGGCCGGCGACCCGCACAAGCCCGTGGTGGGCAACGACCCGCTCACGCTGTCGCCGCGGCGCTCGTTCGCGGCCTGGTCCGAGATCGTGCGCGACACCGCGCGCCCCTGGTCCGAGGGTGAGAAGGCGCTCGCGCGCGCCTTCGGCCGCTCGCTGGCCGACATCATCGTGCAGGTGAACTGCGTGCGGCTGCTGATCGCCGAGCAGCAGCTGCGCCAGACGCGCGGCCGCGTGGCCGAGGTGAGCAAGGCCCTGCTGCTGCTCGACGACCGCCTGCAGGTGCTGTTCGCCAGCCCCAGCCTGTTCGAGATGGCCGGCCATGCGCCGCTGCCCGCGCGCCACCTGCACGAGCTCGCGCCCGTGCTCGGCGACGTACCGCAGCTGCTGGCCCACCTGCAGCGCCTGGCCGTTGAGCGCCGCGCGCACAGCCAGGGCTGGCGGCTCGGTGCCGGGTCCGGCCCGGGTGTCGAGGTCTCGCTGCGCATCGAGGTGGTGCCGGGGCGCGATGGCGGCGTGCTCGGCCACTTCCTGGTGTTCGACGACCTCGGCGACGCGCGCCGCGCCAGCGACGCGCGCGAGCGCCTCAATGCCCTGCTCGAGCGCAGCCTGCAGCGCCCGGGCGATGCGGCGCCCACGCCCGACGGCGGCGGCGTGCCCGACCCGCTGCTGGGCGCCATGCTCGCGAGCGCGCACATGGCGGCCATGGACGTGGCCGATGCGGGCTCGCTCGCCATCGTGGGCCGCCTGCTCGAAGAGGTCGACGCCTCGACGCGGCGCGCCACCCAGCTCTACGACCGCCTGCGCCGCCTGGGCTGATTCAGGCCGGCGCGCCGAGCGCGTCGAACAGCCGCAGGTGCTGCTCGAAGGCCCACAGCGCTTCGTCCACCGCGGCATCGGCCTCGGCGCCCTCGGCCGGCAGCGCGGCCAGTGCGGTGCGCAGGCGCTGCGCCAGCGCGTCGCGCTGCTCGGCGCTGCCGAAGTCGTAGAAGCTCAAGCCCGCGGCAGGCGTGGCCGACCCGTGGCCCGCGAAAGCGCGCGCCAGCACGCGCTGCAGGATCTGCCCGCCGCTCAGGTCGCCCAGGTGGCGCACGTAGACGTGGGCCAGCAGCCGCGCGTGCGGCTGTGGCGATGCGCCGTCGATGGCGGCGAGCCGCTCGACGTAGGCGGCCGTGGCCGGCAGCGGCGCCGCCGGGCCCAGGCCGAAGGCGGTGAGGTCGGCGCGCAGGGCCTGCCGCCGCGCCAGCGCCGGCGACCAGGCGCCAGCCAGCCAGGGGTGCTGGCCGCGCGCGGCCACGCGCGGCTCCAGGGCCTCGTACACGAGCAGCAGTTGCTGCAGCAGCCGGCCGTAGAGCGCCCGGCCCGCGCGCCCGGCGATCAGCGCCTGCATCAGGGGCGTGCGCTCGGCCTCGCGGTGGGCGCCGGCCGTTTGCGTGCGCAGCCGCTGGGCGAGCGAGCCGGCCGCCGGCTCACTCGCCGCCATCGGCGAGCCCGAAGCGGCGCAGCTTGACGTACAGGCTCTGGCGCGAGAGCCCCAGCATTTCCGCCGCCGAGGCCCGGTTGTCGTTGGTGAGTGCCAGCGCGGCCTCGATGCACAGCTGCTCGATCAGGTCGGTGGTTTCGCGCACGATCTCGCGCAACGGCACGCGGCCCACGAGCTCGGTCATCTGGTCGGCCGAGCGCGGCAGCTCGCGGCCCCCGGCCACGGGTTCGGCGGCCAGGCGGCGGCCGATGTCGCGGATGGCGAAGCCCATGGCGGGCAGCTCGCCGCCCGCGGCCGCGGCCGAAATCTCGACGTCGATGCCCGCGCCGTACTCGGTGCGCAGCCGCGTGGCGTACAGGCGCACCTCGCCGCGCTGGCGCAGGTTGGACATGAGCACGTTGAGGTCGAGCCCGCCGCGCTCGAACCAGCGTTCGAGCGACTGGCCCGTGACGCGTTCTTCGGTGGGCAGTTGCACCAGATCGAGGAAGGCGCGGTTGGCGGCCTGCACCAGGCCGTCGGGGCCCGTGACCACGAAGGCGTCGGGCGAGAGCTCGGCCAGTTGCGCCAGGCGTTCGCGGCGCGGGTCTTCGGTGGGCGCACCGGCGCCGTTGAACAGCACGCGCAGCACGAGCTGACCGCTGGCGCCCTGGCGGATCAGGTGGCCCTGCAGATCGACCGGCTTGCTGCGGCCCACCAGGCGCACGCGCCGCGCCTCCGACTTGCCCGTGGCCTGCAGCTGCGCGAGCAGCGCCTGCAGGGCCGTGCGGCTGGCGGCTTCCACGCCGTCGGTCAGGCGCCAGCTGCTGCGTTGCAGGGCCTCGCCGAACAGCTGGTGGGCCGCGGTGTTGGCGTCTTGCAGCTTGAGCGAATCGGCGTCGAGGATCAGCAGCGCGTCGCTCGCGGTCTGGAACAGCAGGCGGTGGCGGTTCTCCACCTGGCGCAGTTGCCAGTAGTCGCGTTCCATCGAGGCCTGCGCGCTCACCAGGCGCTGCTGCACCGCGGCCGGGCCGCGCAGGTCGCGGCAGAACACCACGGCGGGGCGGCCCTTGCGGTTGCCGCGCGCGGGCAGCGGCACGATCACGCAGTCGAGCGGCAGATCGGTTTCGCCGGTGTGGGGATGGTTGATCTGGCGCGGCTTGGCGTCGGTCTGGCCGTCGAGCGCGAGGCGCAGCAGGTCGTCGACCTTGGGCTGGCTTTCGACCGTGACGGTGTCGCGCCAGGCCTGACCGACCCAGGCCGTGACCAGGGGCTCGGGCAGACCGGACTGGCCGAGCGCGGCGTCGCGCACCACGCCTTTTTCATCGATCAGCAGCACCAGGTCGCTGGCTGCGCCGAGCAGATCGGCCACGGTGCGGGCGTCGAGATCCGACAGGAAGGCCTGAGGCTTGGAGAAGCGCTTGGCGCTTTTCGCCGGGAGCCCCTTGGACATTCGGGTCTTTCGAGACAGGTAGTCGGATTCCGGTGCGTTCACCCGCGGCAGTTTAACGTGGCAATTGCTGGAGAAAGCGCAGCGCGAGCGCTGGCGCCTGCGCGGCGTCCGCGAGCGCGAGGTCGGCGCCCAGCGCGCCGTGCAGCGCGGGCCGGGCGTGGAAGGCCGCGCCGCCCACGAGGACGCCGATGCGCGGGTTGCGCGAGGCACTGCGCACCTGCGCGATGGTGCGCTGCAGGGCCTCGGCGTGCACCTCGGCCGCGAGCGAGAAGCCCACCAGGTCGTACCAGTGCCGGCCCACCGAGCGCACCGGGTCGCTGCCGGCTTCGGTGGGGCCGCCGTGCACGTCCCAGCCCGCGTGGCGGAAGAACTCGGCCACCATGAGCAGGCCCAGCGAATGCTGCTCGCGCGGTGCCGGCGCGAGCAGCACGCGGCGGCCATCGCCCACGGGCTGCAGCGCGAGGTCGCGCGAGAGGCTGTGGTCGCGCAGCAGCTGCTGCAGCCGGCCCGCGCCCAGCGTCACGTCGGTGAAGCTGCACTCGTCCACCTCCCACCACTCGCCGAGCAGGCGCGCGGCGGGCGTGACCAGGTCGAGGTAGAGCGATTCGATCGACAGGCCGCGGCGGCGCTGGAGCTCGACGTGCTCGAAGGCGGCGGTGGGGTCGGGCGCGAGCAGCAGGCGGGCGAAGGCCGTGACAGCGGGCTCGGAGAGGGCTTCGGCGGGCGCGGCGGGCGGGTGCGGGCGGTGTGCCTCGATCAGCCGCGGAATGATGCTGCGGTTGAGCGTCTGGCTCAGCACGCTCGCATGGCCTTGGCCGATCGCCACAGGCGCGGCGTGTGCAGGTTCGGGGGTGCTCAACATGATCATTGGTTGTGTCCTCTCGCCGCGAAAGCGCATCGCTGAGGCACGAACCTTTGACCAGGGCCAAAGGAGGGCGCGTTCAGTGCGGGCCAGTCGTCCCACCGGTGCCCACCGGCCACCGGTTTGTCTCCCCGGGCACCAACCGCGCTTCTACGCTCCTTGGCGACTGCCGTCAAAGGCGGGCGATGAGCGCGACGGTCCCGTGGGTGACATGTTAGGTGTCAATTTGAGATGACGTCAATATCGGTTGACACTTTGGGGCGTCACGGCTAGATTGGGTCGCATGCACCCGAACGTGGCCTTCACCCCCCTGCCGGCGCTCTACACCCCGGAGCAGCGCGCGCGGCGTGACGCCACGCGCTGGACCCTGGTGCAGGGCGTGCTCGCGCCCCTGCAGTTCCTGGTGTTCGCGGTCAGCCTCGGGCTGGTGCTGCGCTTTCTCGCCACCGGCGAGGGCCTGGCCTGGGCCCATGCCTCGGTGGTGCTCAAGACCCTGGTGCTCTACACCATCATGGTCACGGGCTGCCTCTGGGAGAAGGTGGTCTTCGGCCGCTACCTGTTCGCCCCGGCCTTCTTCTGGGAAGACGTGTTCAGCATGCTGGTGCTGGCGCTGCACACGCTCTACCTGGTGCTGCTGTGGCAGGGCGCCGCGGCGCCGCACACGCTCATGGGCGTGGCGCTGGCGGCCTACGCGGCCTACGTGGTGAACGCCACGCAGTTCCTGCTCAAGCTGCGCGCCGCGCGGCTGCAGGAGGCGCGACACGCCGCGCCCGCCACCGCGAACCGGGAGGCGCCATGGACGCGCGCGTGATCCCGATCCGCGAGGCCGCGGCCTGCGACGCCCCGCCCGCCGTGAGCCAGGAGCGTGGCCAGCGCGAGGTGTTCTGCGGCCTCACCGCCATCATCTGGATGCACCGCCGCATCCAGGACGCGTTCTTCCTCGTGGTGGGCTCGCGCACCTGCGCGCACCTGATCCAGTCGGCCGCGGGCGTGATGATCTTCGCCGAACCGCGCTTCGGCACGGCCATCATCGACGACCGCGACCTCGCGGGCCTGGCCGACGCCAACGACGAGATCGACCGCGTGGTCAACCGCCTGCTCGAGCGCCGGCCCGACATCCGGCTGCTGTTCCTGGTCGGCTCCTGTCCGTCGGAAGTCATCAAGCTCGACCTCTCGCGCGCCGCGCAGCGCCTCAACACGCGCCATGCGCCCGCGGTGCGCGTGGTGGACTTCAGCGGCAGCGGCATCGAGACCACCTTCACCCAGGGCGAAGACAGCTGCCTCGCGGCGCTGGCCCCGCAACTGCCCGCGCTGCCGCCCACGGCCCCGCCCGAACTGCTCGTGGTCGGCACGCTGGCCGACGTGGTCGAGGACCAGTTCCGCCGCCTGTTCGAGGCCATGGGCACGGGCCCGGTGCGCTTCTTCCCGCCGCGGCGCGCGCGCGAGATGCCCGCCATCGGCCCCAACACGCGCATGCTGCTCGCGCAGCCCTTTCTCGCCGACACCGCGCGCGCGCTCGAATCGCGCGGCGTGAAGCGCCTGCCCGCGCCGTTTCCGATCGGCGTCGAGGGCACGACCGACTGGCTGCGTGCCGGCGCGCGCGCCTGCGGCGTGGCCGACGAGCGCATCGATGCCGTGCTGCAGCCGGCGCGCGAACGCGCCACGCGTGCCCTGGCCGCGCTGCGCCCCACGCTCGAAGGCCGCAGCGTGTTCTTCTTTCCCGACTCGCAGCTCGAACTGCCGCTGGCGCGTTTCCTGTCGCGCGAAATGGGCATGGACCTGATCGAGGTCGGCACGCCCTACCTGCACCGCGCGCACCTGGCGGCCGAGCTCGAACGCCTGCCCGCGCACACGCGCATCGTCGAAGGCCAGGACGTGGAGCGCCAGCTCGACCGCTGCCTGGCCGCGCGGCCCGACCTCACCGTCTGCGGCCTCGGCCTGGCCAACCCGCTCGAGGCCCGCGGCCTGAGCACCAAGTGGTCGATCGAGCTCGTCTTCTCCCCCATCCAGGGCTTCGAACAGGCGGCCGATCTGGCCGGCCTGTTCGTGCGCCCGCTCGAGCGCGCGCGCCGGCTCGCGGCCTGACCATGCAGCTCACGCTCTGGACCTACGAAGGACCGCCACACGTCGGCGCGATGCGCGTGGCCACGGCGCTGCGCGACGTGCACTACGTGCTGCACGCGCCGCAGGGCGACACCTACGCCGACCTGCTGTTCACCATGATCGAGCGGCGCGAGCAGCGCCCGCCCGTGACCTACACCACCTTCCAGGCGCGCGACCTCGGCGGCGACACCGCCGCGCTGTTCCAGACCGCTGCGCGCGAGGCGGTGCGCCGCTTCGCGCCCAAGGCCCTGCTGGTGGGGGCCTCGTGCACCGCCGAGCTGATCCAGGACGACCCGGGCGGCCTCGCGCAGGCCATGGGCCTGCCCGTGCCCGTGATCCCGCTGGAGCTGCCCTCGTACCAGCGCAAGGAGAACTGGGGCGCGGCCGAAACCTTCTACCGCGTGGTGCGCGCGCTCGCGCGCCCGCTCACGCCGGCCGAGCGCAGCCCCGGACCGCGCTGCAACATCCTCGGCCCGTGCGCGCTGGGCTTTCGCCACCGCGACGATCTGGTCGAGGTGCGCCGACTCATCGAGGCGCTGGGCATCACCGTCAACCTCGTGGCGCCCGAGCGGGCCGGCGTGGACGATCTCGCGCGCATCGCCGACGCCGACTTCAACGTGGTGCTCTACCCCGAGATCGCGGGCACCGCGGCGGCCTGGCTGCAGCGCAGCTTCGGCCAGCCCGCCACGCGCACCGTGCCCATCGGCCATGGCGCGACGCTCGACTTCATCGATGAACTGGCCACGCTGGCCGGTGTGGACGCCAGCGCGGTGCGCGCCGAGACCACCTCGCGCGCGCGCTGGTACGCGCGCTCGGTCGACGCCAACTACCTGCACCGCAAGCGCGTGTTCATCTTCGGCGACGCCACGCACGCGGTGGCCGCGGCGCGCGTGGCCGCGCACGAGATGGGCTTCGAGGTCGCCGGCATCGGCACCTACAGCCGCGAGTTCGCGCGCGAGGTGCGCGCGGCGGCCGAGGCGCACGGCTGCGAGGCCCTGATCACCGACGACTACCTCGAGGTCGAGGCGCGCATCGCCGCGCTGCAGCCCGATCTGGTGCTGGGCACGCAGATGGAGCGGCACATCGCCAAGCGCCTGCGCGTGCCCTGCGCCGTGATCTCGGCGCCCGTGCACGTGCAGGACTTTCCGGCCCGTTACGCGCCGCAGATGGGCATGGAAGGCGCGAACGTGCTGTTCGACACCTGGGTGCACCCGCTGATGATGGGCCTGGAGGAGCACCTGATCGGCATGTTCCGCGAGGACCACGAGTTCCACCCCGACGCCGCGCCCTCGCACCTGGGCGGCGGCGCGAGCCCGGCGCCCGCCGCGCCCGCCGCGCCCGAGGCCGTGTCGCCCGTGGCGCCGGTGGCCACGGCCGCCGAAGCCGCCAACACGCCGCACTGGGGCGCCGAGGCCGAGCGCGAGCTGCGCAAGGTGCCGTTCTTCGTGCGGCCCAAGGCGCGGCGCAACACCGAGCTGTACGCGCGTGAGCGCGGCATCGCGACGATCACGCTGGAGACGCTCTACGATGCCAAAGCGCACTTCGCCCGCTGAGCCGTCCGTGCCCGCCCCGCGCGTGGTGCTGGTCACCATGGACAGCCACCTCGCGCACGCGGCGCTGCGCGCCGACGCCGAGCTGCAGCGGCGCGTGCCCGGCCTGCGGCTGGGCGTGCACACCACCTCGGTGTTCGGCAACGACCCGCAGGCCCTGCAGGCCTGCCTCGACGACATCGCGCGCGCCGACATCGTGGTGGTCACCATGCTGTTCATGGAAGACCACTTCCTGCCGGTGCTGCCCGCGCTGCGCGCGCGCCGCGACCGGTGCGACGCCATGGTCTGCCTGATGTCGGCCGGCGAGGTGATGCGGCTCACGCGCATGGGTCGCTTCCGCATGGACGCGCCCGTGAGCGGCCCGATGGCGCTGCTGAAAAAGCTGCGCGGCCGCGACCGCGAGGGCGACGCCGCCGCGGCCGATCCCGCCACCCAGGCCAGCCAGCGCAGCGCCGCGGGCGCGCGCCAGATGAAGATGCTGCAGCACCTGCCGCGCCTGCTGCGTTTCATCCCCGGCACCGCGCAGGACGTGCGCGCCTATTTCCTGAGCATGCAGTACTGGCTCGCGGGCTCGCAGGAGAACATCGTGCAGCTCGTGCTGCACCTGGTCGACCGCTACGCCGACGGCGCAGGCCGCCACCTGCGCGGCACGCTCTCGCCGGCCCTGCCGCGCAGCTACCCCGAGGTCGGCCTGTACCACCCGCGCCTGGCCGACGGCCTCACCGAGCGCGTGCAGGACCTGCCGCCCGTGGCCCGCACAGGCCAGCGCGGCACCGTGGGTCTGCTGCTCATGCGCTCGTACCTGCTGGCGGGCAACACGCGCCACTACGACGGCGTGATCACCGCGCTCGAAGCGCGCGGCCTGCGCGTGCTGCCGGCCTTCGCCTCGGGCCTGGACAACCGGCCCGCGATCGAGCGCTTCTTCATGCACGAAGGCCGGCCCGCGATCGACGCGCTGGTCTCGCTCACCGGCTTCTCGCTCGTGGGCGGCCCGGCCTACAACGACGCGCGCGGCGCCGAAGACACGCTGGCCCGGCTCGACGTGCCCTACCTCTCGGTCAACGCGCTCGAGTTCCAGACCCTGGAGCAGTGGAGCGATTCCGAGCGCGGCCTGATGCCCGTGGAGTCGACCATGATGGTCGCCATCCCCGAGCTCGACGGCGCCACCGGCTCCATGGTCTACGGCGGGCGCAGCGCGGGCGATGCCGCACAGCCCGCCGCGGGCATCCACGACATGCAGGTGGACGTGGAGCGCGCCGACACGCTGGCCGCGCGCGTGCAGCGCCTGGTCGATCTGAGGCGCAGCCGCCGCGCCGAGCGCAAGGTCGGCGTGGTGATCTTCAACTTCCCCCCCAACGCGGGCAACACCGGCACCGCGGCTTTCCTCGGCGTGTTCGAGTCGCTGCACAACACCCTGGCCGCGATGCAGCGCGAGGGCTACACCGTGGAGCTGCCCGCCGACGCGGACGCGCTGCGCCGCGCGCTGCTCGAAGGCAACGCGGCCGCGCACGGCACGCCGGTGAACGTGTTCCACCACATCCCGGCCGACGAGCACGTGCGCCGCGAGCGCCACCTGGCCGAGATCGAGGCCCACTGGGGCCCCGCGCCCGGCCGCCACCAGGCCGACGGCCGCGGCCTGTTCGTCTACGGCCAGCGCTTCGGCAACGTGTTCGTGGGCGTGCAGCCCGCCTTCGGCCATGAGGGCGACCCGATGCGCCTGCTGTTCGAGCGCGGCTTCGCGCCCACGCACGCCTTCAGCGCCTTCTACCGCTGGCTGCGCGAAGACTTCGGCGCCGACGTGCTGCTGCACTTCGGCACCCACGGCGCGCTCGAATTCATGCCCGGCAAGCAGAGCGGCCTGAGCGCGCGCTGCTGGCCCGACCGCCTGATCGGCGACGTGCCCAACGTCTACCTGTACGCGGCCAACAACCCCTCGGAAGGCACGCTGGCCAAGCGCCGCGCCGCCGCCACGCTGGTGAGCCACCTCACGCCGCCGGTGTCGCAGGCCGGGCTCTACAAGGGCCTGGTCGATCTGAAAGAGGTGGTCGAGCGCCACCGCCGCACCGAGCCCGAGGCGCAGGCCGAGCGCGCCGAGCTCGCCACCATGGCGCAGGCGCAGGCCGCGCTGCTCGACCTGTGCGCCGCCGAGCCGCCCTGGGGCGCGCAGGCCGACGCGCGCATGGGCGCGCTCAGCGCGCAGGTGCTCGAACTCGAATACACGCTGATCCCGCACGGCCTGCACGTGGTGGGGCGCGTGCCCACGCCCGCGCAGTTGATCGAGCTGCTGCAGGCCAGCGCCGAGGCCTCGCACGGCCTGCGCCTGGACGCCGTGCGCCTGCAGGCCGTGCTGTCCGGCGGCGCGGCCGCCGACGCCGGGCTGCCCGAGGGCCTGGGCGACACCCTGCGCACGCTGCACCGCCAGCTCGGCGAAGACACCGAAATCGACGGCCTGCTGCGCGCGCTCGACGGCCGCTTCGTGCGGCCCGCACCCGGCGGCGACCTGCTGCGCACGCCCGCGGTGCTGCCCACCGGCCGCAACCTGCACGGCTTCGACCCCTTCCGCCTGCCCAGCGCCTACGCCATGCGCGACGGCGCGCGCCAGGCCGAGCGCCTGCTCGAACGCCACCGCGCCGACGGCCACGGCCTGCCGGCCTCGATCGCCATGGTGCTCTGGGGCACGGACAACCTCAAAAGCGAGGGCGGCCCGATCGCCCAGGCGCTGGCGCTGATGGGCGCGCGGCCACGCTTCGACGGCTACGGCCGCCTCGCGGGCGCCGAGCTGGTGCCGCTGGCCGAGCTCGGCCGCGCGCGCGTGGACGTGGCGATCTCGCTCTCGGGCATCTTCCGCGACCTGCTGCCGCTGCAGGTGCGCCTGCTCGCCGAGGCCGCCTGGCTCGCGGCCAGCGCCGACGAGCCACTCGAGCTCAACCCCATCCGCCGACACGCGCTGGCCCACCAGGCCGCGCACGGTGGCGATCTGGAAACCGCGGCCCTGCGCGTGTTCGGCAACGCCGAGGGCGCCTACGGCGCGCACGTGAGCAGCCTGGTCGACAGCAGCCGCTGGGACGGCACCGACGAACTCGCCGAGACCTTCACCCGCCGCAAAGGCTTCGCCTACGGCCGCAACGGCCGGCCCCAGGCGCAGCCGCAACTGCTGCAGGGCGTGCTCTCGCGCGTGGAGCTGGCCTACCAGAACCTCGATTCGGTCGAGCTCGGCGTGACCACGGTCGACACCTACTTCGACACCCTGGGCGGCGTGAGCCGCGCGGTGCAGCGCGCGCGCGGCGCCCATGCGCCGGTGGCGCCGGTCTACATCGGCGACCAGACCTGCGCCAGCGACGGCGGCGGCAGCGTGCGCTCGCTCGGCGAGCAGGTGGCGCTGGAGACGCGCACCCGCATGCTCAACCCGCGCTGGTACGAAGACATGCTGGCCCACGGCCACGAAGGCGTGCGCCAGCTCGAGGTGCACATGACCAACACCATGGGCTGGTCGGCCACCACGGGGCAGGTGCAGCCCTGGGTCTACGAACAACTCAGCCGCACCTTTGTGCTCGACCCCGAGATGCGCGAGCGCCTCGCGTCGCTCAACCCGCACTCGTCCGCGCGCATCGCCCACCGCCTCATCGAAGCGGTGGACCGGCACTTCTGGCAACCCGACGGGGCCATGCTGGACGCGCTGCAGCGCGCGGGCGAAGAACTCGAAGACCGCATCGAAGGCGTTTACGAAGGAGCCAGGGCGTGATGACCACCACCTCGATACCGATCACCGACCTGCGGCGATCCCGCGGCGCGCCTGCGCCGCACGAAGACGGCGAGGGCAGCGTGCAGGTCGCGCTCGACCCCGCGGTGCGCATCGGCACCGCCAAGGTCTTTGCCATCTACGGCAAGGGCGGCATCGGCAAGAGCACGACCTCGAGCAACCTCTCGGCCGCGTTCTCGCACCTGGGCAAGCGCGTGCTGCAGATCGGCTGCGACCCCAAGCACGACAGCACCTTCACGCTCACCAAGAAGATGCTGCCCACGGTGATCGACGCGCTCGAAGCGGTCGACTTCCACCCCGAGGAGCTGCGCGTCGACGACTTCGTGTTCCCCGGCTACAACGGCGTGATGTGCGTGGAGGCCGGCGGCCCGCCCGCGGGCACGGGCTGCGGCGGCTACGTGGTGGGCCAGACGGTCAAGCTGCTCAAGGAGCACCACCTGCTCGACGACACCGACGTGGTGATCTTCGACGTGCTCGGCGACGTGGTGTGCGGCGGCTTCGCCGCGCCGCTGCAGCACGCCGACCGCGCGCTCATCGTCACCGCCAACGACTTCGATTCGATCTTCGCGATGAACCGCATCGTGCAGGCCATCGGCGCGAAGGCCAAGAACTACGGCGTGCGCCTGGGCGGCGTGATCGCCAACCGCAGCATGGCCACCGACCAGATCGACCGCTACACCTCGCGCACCGGCCTGCGCCTGGCCGCGCAGTTCCCCGACCTCGACGCCATCCGCCGCAGCCGCCTCAAGAAGGCCACGCTGTTCGAGATGGAGGACTCGCCCGAGGTGAAGGCGGTGCAGGACGAGTACCTGCGCCTGGCCGAGGCCCTGTGGCGCGGCAGCGATCCGCTGCCCGCGGTGCCCATGAAGGACCGCGACATCTTCGACCTGCTGGGCTACGACTGAAGGAGCGCCCATGGACAGCCCCACCTACCAGCAAAGCCGCGGGCGCATCGGCCACTACTTCGACCGCACCGCGGTGCAGGCCTGGGCCCAGCTCACCTCGGACGCGCCCGTGAGCCGGGTGCGCGCCACCGTGCGCGCGGGCCGCGATCGCATGCGCGAGACCCTGTTGTCGTGGCTGCCCGCGCGGCTCGACGGCCTGCGCCTGCTCGACGCCGGCTGCGGCACCGGGGCCCTGGCCCTGGCCGCGGCGCGGCGCGGCGCCGACGTGGTGGGCGTGGACCTGTCGCCCAACCTGGTGCGGCTCGCACAGGAGCGCGTGGCCGACGACGCGCAGGTGGCCGCGGCCGGCGGCCGGCTGCAGTGGCTCAGCGGCGACATGCTCGACGACGCGCTCGGCGCCTTCGACTACGTGGTGGCCATGGACTCGCTGATCCACTACGAGGCGCGCGACGCGGTGCAGGCCCTCGCGCGGCTGGCGCCGCGCACGCGCCGCGCCATCCTCTGCACCCACGCGCCGTCCACGCCCGCGCTGCGCGCCATGCACGCCATCGGCCAGTGGTTTCCGCGCGGCGACCGTTCGCCCGCCATCGTGCCGGTGCGCCACGAAGCGCTGCAGGCGCTCGCGCAGGCCGAGCCGGTGCTGGCCGGCTGGCGCAGCGCGCGCAGCCAGCGCATCGACAGCGGCTTCTACCGCTCGCAGGCCACGGAGTGGCGCGCGCCATGAACACGCCCGCCGCCCGGCCCCCGAAGCGCCCGCCCTGGTGGCTGCGCCTGGGCACGCGCTGGCTGCCCTTTGCCGACGCCGCCAGCGCCGACCTGCCCATGGGCCGGCTGCTGCGGCTGTCGCTGTTCCAGATCACGGTCGGCATGGCCATGGCCCTGCTCAACGGCACGCTCAACCGCGTGATGATCGTGGAGCTGGGCGTGCCCGCCTGGCTGGTGGCGGTGATGGTGGGCCTGCCGCTGGTGTTCGCGCCGCTGCGCGCGCTCATGGGCTTTCGCTCCGACCACCACCGCTCGGCCCTGGGCTGGAAGCGCGTGCCCTACATCTGGATGGGCAGCCTGCTGCAGTTCGGCGGCCTGGCCATCATGCCCTTCGCGCTGCTGGTGCTCTCGGGCCAGGGCCAGCTCGCGGGCTCGCAGCTCTACGGCCAGATCGGCGCCGCGCTGGCCTTCCTGCTGGTGGGCGCGGGCCTGCACCTGACGCAGACCGCGGGCCTGGCGCTCGCCACCGACCTCGCGCCCCCGGCCTCGCGCCCGCGCGTGGTGGCGCTGCTCTACGTGATGCTGCTGCTCGGCATGGGCCTGAGCTCGCTGGCCTTCGGCGCGCTGCTGGCCGACTACGGCCACATCAAGCTCATCCAGGTGATCCAGGCCGCGGCGCTGCTCACCCTGGTGCTCAACGTGGTGGCGCTGTGGAAGCAGGAGGCGCGCCAGCCGCAGGCCACACGCGCCGCACCCGGCGAACGCCGGCCGCGCCTGCGCGAGGCCTGGCAGCGCCTGCTCTCGGGCGGGCGCGCGAGCCGCCTGCTGGTGGCCACCGCGCTCGGCACCGCGGGCTTCAGCATGCAGGACGTGCTGCTCGAGCCCTATGGCGGCCAGGTGCTGGGCCTGTCGGTGGGCGCCACCTCGCTGCTCACCGCGGTCATGGCCGCGGGCGCGCTCTGCGCCTTCGGCTGGGCCTCGCGCTGGCTGCGCCGCGGCGGCAACGAACACCGCATCGCCTCCTTCGGCTGCCTGTTCGGCGTGGCCGGCCTGAGCGCGGTGATCTTCGCCGAGCCGCTGCACGCCACCGTGTTGTTCGCCGCCGGCACCTTCGCCATCGGGCTGGGCGGCGGCCTGTTCTCGGTGGCCACGCTGGTGGCCGCCATGGGCCTGCAATCGCGCGAGCACAACGGCCTCGCGCTCGGCGTGTGGGGCGCGGTGCAGGCCACCGCGGCCGGCCTGGCCGTGGCCGGCGGCGGCGCGCTGCGCGACACCGTGTCCGCGCTCGCGCAGCAGGGCCTGCTCGGCAGCGCGCTCGGCACGCCCGCCGTGGGCTACAGCTTCGTCTACCACCTCGAGATCGCCTTGCTGTTCGCCACGCTGGTGGCGGTGGGGCCGCTGGTTCGCCGCGGCCCCGCACCCGCCCCCGACGCGCGCGAACCGCTTGGCCTTGCCGAACTGCCCGGCTGACTTCACCCAGGAGACCCTCATGGAAACAGGCGCCATCACCGGCTACATCGACGTGGCCCAGCTCGTGCTCTACGCGTTCTGGGCTTTCTTCGCGGGCCTCATCTACTACCTGCACCGCGAGAACAAGCGCGAGGGTTACCCGCTGGAGTCCGAGCGCTCGGCCCATGTGATGGTGCAGGGCTGGCCGCCCATGCCCGAGCCCAAGACCTTCAGGCTGCAGAACGGCAGCACGCGCACCGTGCCCGACCGCCGGCCCTCGCCGCAGACCCTGCAGGCCGAGCCCGTGGGCCCCTGGCCGGGCGCGCCGCTGCAGCCCACGGCCGCGAACCTGCTGCTGGCCGGCGTGGGCCCGGGCGCCTGGGCCGACCGCGCCGACGAGCCCGACCTCATGGTCGACGGCACGCTGCGCATCGTGCCGCTGCGCGCCGACGCCAGCTTCGGCGTCTCGGGCCACGACCCCGACCCGCGCGGCATGCCGGTGCAGGGCGCCGACGGCGCGGTGGGCGGGCATGTGGTGGACCTGTGGGTCGACCGCGCCGAGATGCTGTTCCGCTACCTCGAGCTCGAACTGCCCGACGCGCGCCGCGTGCTGCTGCCGATCAACTTCACGCGCATCGGCAACGACCGCGTGCGCGTGAAGTCCATCCTGGGCGAGCAGTTCATGGACGTGCCCGGCACCGCCAAGCCCGATGCGGTCACCCTGCTCGAAGAGGAGCGCATCGTCGCCTACTACGGCGCCGGCACGCTCTACGCCACGCCCGAGCGCATGGGGCCGCTGCTGTGAGCCACCGCCACACCCCGCCGGGCCAGCACGAACACGAGTTCGAGGCCGCGCACGGCCTGCCCGAGGCGCTGCCCGCGGGCGAGCGGCTGCTGTGGCAGGGCGCGCCCGACTGGCGCGCGCTCGCCTGGCACGTGTTCCACGTGCGCGAGGTGCTGGTGTACTTCGCGCTGCTGCTGGGCTGGCGCGCGCTCGACGTCGGCCTGGCCGGCGGCGGCCCGGGGCAGGCGCTGCTCGCGCTGCTCTGGCTCACGCCGCTGGCCGCGCTCGCGCTGGGCCTGCTCGGCGTGCTGGCCTGGCTCAGCGCGCGCACGGCGGTCTACACCGTCACCACACGCCGCACCGTGATGCGCGTGGGCATCGTGCTCAGCGTCACCTTCAACCTGCCGCACCGCCAGGTCGACGGCGTGGCCCTGCGCCCGCGCGCGAACGGCCGCGGCGACCTCGCGCTGCAGCTCGCGCCGGGCGAGCGCATCGGCTGGCTGCACCTGTGGCCGCACGCGCGGCCCTGGCGCGTGCGCCGGCCCGAGCCCGCGCTGCGCTGCATCCCCGACGCCGCGCGCGTGGGCGCGCTGCTGTCGCAGGCGCTGGCCGAACGCCCGCTCGCGCCGCTGGCGGCCGCGCCGGCCGCGGTGGCGCGGCCCGCCGCCCGCCCCGACACCGCCCTGGCCTGAGCGCGCCGCCATGTCCGCCCGACCCGCCGCCCCGCCCGCGATCGCGGCCCCGCGCCTGGCGGCCTGGCCGCTGCTCGCGTTGGGCGCGCTGCTGCTGCTCACGGTGGCCGCGGTGGCGGTGTCGCGCTGGAGCGCGCCGGCACCCATGGCGCTGTCGGCCGATGGCAGCGCGCCCGCCGTGCTCGCCTACACCTTCCACGACCGCGCCGACGGCGCCATCGACGTGCGCCGCGTGCCCGACGCCGCGCTCGTGCACACCGTGCCCGCGCAGAGCAACGGTTTCCTGCGCGGCACGCTGCGCGGCATGGCGCGCGAGCGCAAGCGCCGCGGCATCGGCCCCGAGCGGCCGGTGCACCTGGTGGCGCACGCCGACGGCCGGCTCTGGCTCGACGACCCGGCCACCGGCTGGCGCGCCGACCTCAAGGCCTTCGGGCCCACCAACGCCGCGGCCTTCGCGCCGCTGCTGCCCCCGCGATGAGCGAAGAGGAGACCCGCATGGACGCCGACACCCGCACCCCCAACGACGCCACCCGCAGCGCGCTGCAGAACACCGTGCTCACGCCGCGCTTCTACACCACCGATTTCGAGGCCCTCGAACGGCTCGACATGACGCCCGTGCGCGCCGAGTGGGACGCGATGATGGAGGAGTTCCGCGCCGACTCGAACACCGACCACTTCCAGCGCCCGCCCGAACTGGCCGGCCAGCATGTGCCGCTCGACCCCGAGCTGCACAAGGAATTCCTCGACTTCCTCATCAGCTCCTGCACCTCGGAGTTCTCGGGCTGCCTGCTCTACGCCGAGATCCGCCGCCGCGTGGCCAACCGCGACATCAAGGAGCTGATGGCGCTGATGGCGCGCGACGAAAGCCGCCACGCGGGCTTCATCAACCAGTGGCTCAAGGACTTCGGCATCGGCGTCGACCTGGCCCACCTGGCCAAGGCCAAGAAGGCCACCTTCTTCAAGCCCAAGTACATCTTCTACGCCACCTACCTGTCCGAGAAGATCGGCTATGCGCGCTACATCACCATCTACCGCCAGATCGAGCGCCACCCCGAGCTGTGCTTCCACCCGATCTTTCGCTGGTTCGAGCGCTGGTGCAACGACGAATTCCGCCACGGCGAGGCCTTCGCGCTGATCATGCGCGCCCAGCCCGGCCTGCTCGGCGGCCTCAACAAGGGCTGGATCCGCTTCTTCCTGCTCGCGGTGTTCGCCACCATGTACGTGCGCGACCACACCCGGCCCGCGCTGCACCAGGCGCTCGGGCTCGATCCCACCGCGTACGACCATCAGGTGTTCCGCATCACCTCCGAGATCACGCGCCAGGTGTTCCCGCTGATGCTCGACATCGACCACCCCGCGTTCCACGCCGGCATGGAGCGGCTGCGCCGCCTGGGCGCGCGCGCCGAGGCCGCGCGCGAGCGCGGCGGGCTCGGTGGCGCGCTGGTGCGCGCCGGCTGCGGCGTGGCCGCGGCCGCGGTGTTCGTGCGCCTGTACCTGCTGCCCACGGTGCCCAACACCCTGCCGCAGCAGATGCGCGTGTCGCCCACCTGGTGATCGCGCGCGCCGCGCCGGAGCCCCGCCATGACCCAGCACGTCTACCCCGTGCTCTACGTGCTGCTGCTGTGGTGGTTCAGCACCGGGCTGATCCTCTACCTCAACGGCCTGCCGCGCTGGACCTTCAAGTGGACGCTGATCGGCGCGAGCTTCTTCCTGTTCCTGGGCTTCGTCTGCCTCTACGCCTCGCGCGACGACCTGCGCATCACCGGCGCCTACCTCGGCTTCACCGGCGCGCTGCTGGTCTGGGCCTGGCAGGAGGTGGCCTTCGTGCTCGGCGCGGTCACGGGCTCGCGGCGCCAGCCGCTGCCCGCGGGCGCGCGGGGCTGGCGCCGCGTGGTGCTGGCCTGGCGCACCGTGTGGCACCACGAGCTCGCGCTGCTGCTGCTGGGCGCGGGCGTGCTGCTGATCACCTGGGGCGCGCCCAACCCCAGCGGCTGGTGGACCTATGGCGTGCTCTACGTGATGCGCCAGAGCGCCAAGATCAACCTGTTCCTCGGGGTGCGCAACCTCGCCGAGTCGTTCCTGCCGCCGCACCTGGCCTACCTGCAGAGCTATTTCCGCCGCGGCGGCAACCGCTTCATGCACGGCTCGCTGCTGCTCGGCGGCCTGGGCGCGGTGGCGCTGTGGTGGCAGGCCCTGCACCCGGGAACCGGCCCCTTCGAGGCCAGCTCGTACACCTTCGCGGCCATGCTGCTCACGCTCGCGGTGCTCGAACACCTCTTCATGGTGCTGCCCATACCGTCCGACGGCCTGTGGGCCTGGGGCCTGCGCTCGCGCACCGGCGGCGACGAATCCGGTTGACAAGCTGAATTGACAGTTCAGAATCGTCCAATCGAACTGACACCGGGTGAACCGCATGGCCAACGCCTATCCCTTCTCGGCCATCGTCGCGCAGGACGAAATGAAGCTGGCGATCCTGATCACCGTGATCGACCCCAGCCTGGGCGGTCTGCTGGTGCTCGGCGACCGCGGCACCGGCAAGTCCACCGCGGTGCGCGCGCTCGCCGCGCTGCTGCCGCCCATGAAGGCGCTCAGCGGCTGCCGCTACGCCTGCGACCCCGACGACCCGCGCCACCAGTGCGATGAATGCAGCGCGCGCCGCGCCAGCGGCCGCCCGCGCGTGGCGCGCGTGGCCGTGCCGGTGGTCGACCTGCCGCTGGGCGCGACCGAAGACCGCGTGGTCGGCGCGCTCGACCTCGAGCGCGCGCTCGCGCAGGGCGTCAAGGCCTTCGAGCCCGGGCTGCTGGCGCGCGCCCACCGCGGCTTTCTCTACATCGACGAGGTGAACCTGCTCGACGACCACCTGGTCGACCTGCTGATCGACGTCGCCGCCTCGGGCGAGAACGTGGTGGAGCGAGAAGGCCTCTCGGTGCGCCACCCGGCGCGCTTCGTGCTCGTGGGCAGCGGCAATCCCGAAGAGGGTGAGCTGCGCCCGCAGCTGCTCGACCGCTTCGGCCTCGCGGTCGAGGTCACCACGCCCACCGATCTCGACACGCGCGTGGAGGTGGTGAAGCGCCGCGACGCCTTCGAGCGCGACCCGCAGGCCTTCCACGACCACTGGCGGCGCGAAGACGAAGCGCTGCGCCGGCGCATCCAGCGCGGCCGCGACCGCCTGCCCAGCGTGGACGTGCCCGACGCGGTGCGCCAGAGCGCCTCGCGCCTGTGCATGGCGCTCGGCGCCGACGGCCTGCGCGGCGATCTCACGCTGATCCGCGCCGCGCGCGCGCTGGCCGCGCTCGAAGGCGACGGCGCGGTGGCCTGCCAGCACCTGCGCCGCATCGCGCCCGCGGCCCTGCGCCACCGGCTGCGCCGCAACCCGCTGGACGATTCGGGCTCCACCGCGCGCGTGCAGCGCGCCGTGGACGAACAACTGGCGGTGGCCTGAGGTGAACGCCGCGGCCGATGCGGCCACCGCCGCCGCGCTGATGGCGGTGGACCCGCACGGCCTGGGCGGCGTGTGGCTGCGCGCCGCGGCCGGCCCCGAGCGCGACGACTGGCTCGCCCAGCTGCGCGGCGGGCTGCCCGCGGGCTGCGCCTGGCGCCGCGTGCCGCTGCACATCCGCGACGCCGAACTGCTCGGCGGCCTCGATCTCGCGGCCTCGTTGCGCGAGGGCCGCGCGATCGCGCGCGACGGCCTGCTGCTGCAGGCGCACGGCGGGGTGCTGCTGCTGCCCTCGGTGCAGCGCCAGGCGCCGCACGTGCTGGCGCACCTGCACCGCGTGCTCGACACCGGCGAGCTGCCGCTCGAACGCGAAGGCCATGCGGGCGCGCGGGCGCTCTCGCTCGCCGTGGTGGCGCTCGACGACCGCGCCGATGACGAAGACCCGCAGGCCGGCCCGAGCGCGCCCGGCCTCGCCGACCGGCTCGCGCTGCACATCGAACTCGGCGCCGCCGGCCTGCCCGCCGGCACGCCCTGGCCGCCCGAGGCCGTGGCCGTGGCGCGCGAGCGCCTGCCCGCGGTGGCCGTGCCCGAGGCGCTGCTGCGCGAACTCTGCGCGAGCGCGCAGGCGCTGGGCGTGGCCTCGCTGCGCGCGCCGCTGCAGGCGCTGCGCGTGGCGCGCGCGGCCGCCGCGCTCGACGGGGCCGTGGTGGTGCACACGCGCCACGCCGCGCTCGCGCTCGCCTGGGTGCTGCTGCCGCGCGCCACGCAATGGCCCGCGCCCGAGGCCGAAGCCGAGACCGAGACCGAAGCTGCGCAGGCGCCATCGCCCGAGCCCCACGCGCGCGAACCCCACGCGCCCGAAGCCGCAAACGTTTCGCCCCCCGACAGCCCCGGGATCGCAGCCGACGATCCCACCGATCCCGCTCCCGAACCGGCCGAGGCGCTGTTCGACGCCGCGCGCGCCAGCCTGCCTCCGGGCCTGCTCGCCGCGCTCGCTCAGCGCCTGGCCCCCGCGCCCGGCCGCGGCGGCGCGCGCAGCGCCACGGGCCGGGGCGGCCCCGCGCAACGCCTGTCGGCGCGTGGCCGGCCGCTGGGCGCGCGGCGCGGCCGGCCCGACGGCCTGCAGCGCCTGAGCCTGATCGACACGCTGCGCGCGGCCGCGCCCTGGCAGGCGCTGCGCCGCCGCGAGGCGCCTGCGGCGGCCGCCGGCCCGCGCGTGCACGTGCGCCCCGACGACCTGCACGTGACCCGCCGCCGCCAGACGCCGCAGGCCACCACGCTGTTCGTGGTCGATGCCTCGGGCTCGTCGGCCCTGCACCGGCTGGCCGAGGCCAAGGGCGCGGTCGAGCTGCTGCTGGCCGACTGCTACGTGCGGCGCGACCGCGTGGCCCTGCTCGCGTTCCGCGGCACCGGGGCCGAGCTGCTGCTGCCGCCCACGCGCTCGCTCGCGCGCGCCAAGCGCAGCCTCGCGGGTCTGCCCGGCGGCGGCGGCACACCGCTGGCCACCGCGCTCGCGCAGGCCGGCGAACTGCTGGGTGCGCTGCAGCGCCGCGGTGAAACGCCGCAGCTCGTGCTGCTCACCGACGGCCGCGCCAACATCGCCGCCGACGGCTCGCCGGGCCGCGAGCGGGCGGGCAGCGACGCGCTGTGTGCCGCGCGCCGCCTGCGCGGCTGCGGCGCGGCGGCGCTGCTCATCGACACCTCGCCCATGCCGCACCCGCACGCGCGCGGCGTGGCCGATGCCATGGGCGCGCGCTACCTGCCGCTGCCACACGCGGGCGCGGGCGAACTCTCGCGCGCGGTGCGCGGAGCGCGTCCGGCCGCGGCGGCCCTGGCCTGAGCACGGCCATGGGCGAGGCCGCACTCGACTGGGCGCGCGACGGGGCGGCCTGGCCGCACCGCGCGCGCAGCCGCTTCGTCGACGCGGCCGGCCTGCGCTGGCACGTGCAGCACTGGCCCGCGCCCGCGCACAGCGGCGCGCCCTGCGTGGTGCTGCTGCACGGCACCGGCGCGTCCGCCCACTCGTGGCGCGCCCTCGCGCCGCGGCTCGCGCCCCGGGCCGAGGTGGTCGCGCTCGACCTGCCGGGCCACGGCTTCACCAGCGCGCCCGCACCCGAGCGCCGTGCCGCGGTGTTCACGCTGCCCAGCATGGCGCGCGCGGTGGCCGCGCTGCTGGCCACGCTGGGCCAGCGGCCCGCGCTGCTCGTGGGCCATTCGGCGGGCGCGGCGCTGGCGCTGCAGATGGCGCTCGACACCTCGGTGCGGCCGCGCGCGGTGCTGGGCCTGAACGCGGCGCTGCTGCCCATGGGCGGGCCGCTGTGGCCGGTGATGGCCTCGTCGGCGCGCTGGATCGCGGGCCGCGAATGGATCACGCGCGGCCTGGCGCGGCGCGCGCAGCAGCCGGCGCTGGTGCGCCAGCTGATCGAGGGCACGGGCTCGCGGCTCGACGCCGAGGGCCAGGCGCTGTACGCGCGGCTGGTGCGCTCGCCCGTGCACGTGGCCAGCACCCTGGCCATGATGGCCCACTGGGAGCTGCCGCCGCTGCTGGCGCGCCTGCCGGCGCTGCGCACGCCGCTGCAGCTGCTGGTGGGCGAGGGCGACCGCACCGTGCCGCCCTGGCAGTCGCGCCACCTGTGGCACCGGCTGCCGCTGGGCGTGCGCCTGCCGCTGATCGCGCTGCCCGGGCTCGGCCACCTCGCGCACGAGGAAGACCCCGGGGCCGTGGTGGCCGCGGTGGACGCGCTGCTGCACGAGCCGGCGCGCGCGGGCTCGCTGCGCTGGCCCGCCACAGGCCGTTGAGTGGACGGCCGCTGAGGGCCGGGGCGCTGCGTTCAGGGTTGCGGGCGACCGGGTCGCACGGCGTCGCCGGGCGCGGCCGGCGGCGTGGCGCCCAGGCTGCGGTCGAGCTCGGCCGCGAAGGCGCTGTCGTCGGGCACCTGCGTGCGCGCGAGCGCCCAGAGCCGGCGCGCCTGCGCGCTGTCGCCGCGGTCGTGCGCGAGGCCGCCCGCGATCGCGAGCGCCTTGGGGTGGTCGGGCGCGAGCGCGAGGGCGCGCGACACCAGGCGCTCGGCCTCGCCGTCGGCCGCGCCGTGCGCCACCAGGTACAGGTCGGCGCGGTCGGCCAGCCACTGCGGCACGTCGGGCCGCAGCGCGAGCGCGCGGCCGAAAGCGGCCTCGGCCTCCGCGAAGCGCTGCAGTTCGGCCTGCAGGCCGGCCAGCCAGGCCCAGGCCTCGGGCGCGCCGGCCGCGGCCGCGCCCGCGGGCGTGTCGCCCTGCAGCGTGGCGCTGAGCTGCGCCACCAGGGCCTCGGTCTCGCGGCGCGCCTCGCGCTCGCCGTCACCGGGCGCGCGGGCCACCGCCTGCGGGTCGCCCGTGAGCGCATACACCAGCACGGCCACCAGCGGCACCGCCCACAGCGCCGCGGGCCGCCCGGCCGCGGCCACGCGCGCCTGCCACAGCGGCCACAGCAGCAGCGCCGTGAGCGCGGCCGCGCTCAGGCCCAGCACCAGCAGCGCGAGCGCGACAGGGGCGGTCATGCTTCACCTTCCGCGACCGGTGCGCCGGGCTGGCGCAGCCGCCGCCACAGCCCCAGGCCGCCGAGCGCGAGCAGCGCGAACGGGCCCCACCAGAGCAGCCAGGTGCGCGCGTCCACCGGCGGGCGGTAGCGCACGAAGTCGCCGTAGCGCGCGGTCATGTAGTCCATCACCTCGCGCTCGCTGCGGCCCGCGGCGAGCTGCTGGTGGATCTGGGCGCGCAGGTCGAGCGCGAGCGGCGCGGTCGAGCCGGCCACGGTTTCGTTCTGGCAGACCAGGCAGCGCAGCTCCTCGGCCACGGCCTGCGCGCGCGCCTCGATCGAGCCCGGGTCGGCCGCGGCCGCGAGGCTGGCGGCGCACAGCGCGGTGGCGGCGGCGGCCCGGCGCAGCGCGGGGAACAGGGGGCGGGACAGGGTGGGGTGGTGTGTCATGGCAAGGCCCTCAGCCGTCGGGGTGCACCAGCAGTGGTGCGATGGTGTCGCGCAGCACCTCGGGCGTGAGCATGCCCACGTGCTTGTGCACGATCACGCCGCGCGCGTCGACCACGTAGGTCTCGGGCACGCCGTACACGCCCAGGTCGATGCCGAAGCCGCCCTGGGGGTCGAGCAGGCTCATGCGGTAGGGGTTGCCGTGGCGCTGCAGCCAGCGGCGCGCGGCCTGGGGTTCGTCCTTGTGGTTCAGGCCGACCACGGGCACGCCGGTGTCGCGCGCGAAGGCCACCAGCAGCGGGTGCTCGGACTGGCAGGCCACGCACCACGAGGCCCAGACGTTGATCAGGTGCGGCTGGCGCGGCAGGTCGCCCGGGCCGAGCGTGCGCGCGGGGTCTTCGAGCGTGGCGAGCGCGAACGCGGGCACCGGCCGGCCGATCAGCGGCGATGGCACCTCGCGCGGCTTCAGGCCCAGGCCCGCACCGAGCAGCGCGAGCAGCAGCACGAAGCCGGCCAGCGGCCACCAGGCGCGCTTCATGGCGCGCCCTCCGGCGCGGGCAGCGCGGGCAGGTCGGCGGCCACGGCGCGTGCGCGCCGATCGCGCCGCGCCGCCGCGGCCACCCCGCCGCCCAGCGCCATCAGCGTGGCGCCCAGCCAGATCAGGTTCACCCAGGGCTTGTGGTGCACGCGCAGCGCCCAGCTGCCGTCGCCCAGCGGCTCGCCCAGCGCCACGTACAGGTCGCGCGAGAGCCGGCGGTGGATGGCGACCTCGGTCATGGGCATGCGCAGGCTGTCGTACACGCGGCGCTGCGGCCGCAGCGTGGCCACGGGCTCGCCCGCGCGCGTCACGGCCACCGTGGCCTGCACGGCGCGGTAATTGGGGCCGCGCAGCGCCGCCACCTCGCTCAGCGTGTAGCGGTGCCCGCCCAGGTCGAGCGACTGGCCGGGCAACAGGCGCACGTCGCGTTCCTGCTGGCCGTGCGTGACCAGCGTCGCCCCGGCCACGAACACCGCCACGCCCAGGTGGGCCAGCACCATGGCGTGCTGGCCGCCCGGCAGCGCGCGCAGGCGCGCCCAGGCGCCGTGTTGCGGCGCCTGGCGCCAGCGCTGCAGGGCCTGCCAGGCCGTGGCCAGCGCGATCCACAGCGCCAGCGTGAGGCCCACCAGCAGGCCGGGCTCCACGCGCGCGAGCGCCAGCGGCAGCAAGGCCGCCGCGGCCAGCGCGAGCAGCACCACGCCGCGCAGCGCCTGTGCCAGCCGCGGCAGGTGGTCGCGCTGCCAGCGCACCAGCGGGCCCACGCCCATCAGCAGCAGCGCCGGCATCATGAGCGGCAGGAACACGGCGTTGAAGTAGGGCGGCCCCACCGAGAGCTTGCCCAGGCCCAGCGCGTCGATCACCAGCGGGTAGAGCGTGCCCAGCAGCACCGCGGCCGTGGCCACCACCAGCAGCAGGTTGTTCACCAGCAGCAGCGCCTCGCGCGAGAGCGGCGCCACCGGCCCGCCGCGCGCGGCGGCCGGAAAGCGCGCCGCGAACAGCGCCAGCGAGCCGCCCGTGACCGCGGCCAGCAGCGCGAGGATGAACAGGCCGCGCGTGGCGTCGGTGGCGAAGGCGTGCACCGAGCTCAGCACGCCCGAGCGCACGATGAAGGTGCCCAGCAGCGAGAGCGAAAAGCCGCCGATGGCCAGCAGCACGGTCCAGGCCCGGAAGGCGCCGCGCTTCTCGCTCACGGCCAGCGAGTGCAGCAGCGCCGTGGCCAGCAGCCAGGGCATGAACGAGGCGTTTTCCACCGGGTCCCAGAACCACCAGCCGCCCCAGCCGAGCTCGTAGTAGGCCCAGAAGCTGCCGAGCGCGATGCCCAGCGTGAGAAAGGCCCAGGCGCACAGCGTCCAGGGCCGCGAGGCGCGCGCCCAGGCGGCGTCGAGCCGGCCCGCCATGAGCGCCGCGAGCGCGAACGCGAACGGCACCACCAGGCCCACGTAGCCCATGTAGAGCAGCGGCGGGTGGATCACCATGCCCGGGTCCTGCAGCAGCGGGTTCAGGTCGCGCCCCTGCAGCGGTGCGTCGGCCAGGCGCGCGAAGGGGTTGGAGGTGAACAGCACGAACAGCAGGAAGCCCGCGCCCACCAGGCCCATCACGCCGAGCACGCGCGCGCGGGTCGCTTCGTCGAGCGCGTGCGTGCGCCAGGCCACGGCCGCGCCCCAGCCCGCGAGGATCAGCGCCCACAGCAGGATCGAGCCCTCGTGGTTGCCCCAGACCGCGGTGATGCGGTAGACGAGGGGCAGGCTGGTGTGCGCGTGCTCGGCCACCAGCTTCACGCTGAAATCGGTGTCGATGAAGGCCTGCGTGAGGCAGGTGTAGGCCAGCGCGAGCGCGGCCAGTTGCAGCCAGGCCGCGGGCACGGCCAATGCCATCCAGGCCGCGTGGCGTTCGCGCGCCGCGCCCAGCAGCGGCGCCACGCCCTGCAGCAGCGCCAGGGCCAGGGCCAGCGCGAGCGCGTAGTGGCCGAGCTCGGCGGTCATCGCGCCTGCGCCTCCTTGAGCGCGGCGGCCGCTTCGGGCGGCATGTAGTTCTCGTCGTGCTTGGCCAGCACCTGGTCGGCCACGAACAGGCCGTCGGCGCCGAGGCGGCCCTGGGCCACCACGCCCTTGCCCTCCTGGAACAGATCGGGCAGCAGGCCGTGGTAGCGCACCGGCACGCGGTGCGCGCCATCGGTCACCTCGAAGCGCAGCAGCAGGCTGGCGCCGCCCTCGCGCTGCACGCTGCCCTGCTGCACCAGGCCGCCGATGCGGAACGCGCGGTCCTGCGGCGCGGCGCGCTGCACCACCTGCGTGGGGCTGTAGAAAAACACCAGGTTGCTGCCGAAGGCGCGCAGCACCAGCGCGCTCGCGCTGCCCAGCGCGCCCAGGCCGAGCAGCAGCACGATCAGGCGTTGGCTGCGCCGCGTCATGGCGCGTCCTCCGCGTCGGGCCCGGGGCCGAGCGCCTGGCGGCGCCGCTGCAGGCCCCACAGTTCGAGCGCGAACGCCAGCGCGCAGGCCAGCAGCGCGCCCCACACGTAGGGGCCGCGCCCGTCGAGCAGCCAGAGCTGGTGCAGCGTGTTCATGTGCCCCTCCGGTCGGGCCGGGCCCAGGCGGCGTGGCCTTCGCGTTCGAGCAGCAGCACGCGCAGCCGCAGCAGCGCCACCGCGATCGCATAGCACCAGAACGCGGCCACCATCAGCAGCATGCCCAGCAGCATGGGCGTGGCGATGCTGGGCGGCTTGTCCAGGCTCACGCTCGCACCCTGGTGCAGCGTGTTCCACCAGCGCACCGAGAAATAGATGATGGGGATGTTCACCACCCCCACCAGCGTGAGCAGGGCGCTCGCGCGGTCGGCGCGGCGCGGGTCGTCGATGGCCGCGTGCAGCGACATCACCCCCAGGTAGAGGAACAGCAGCACCAGCTCCGACGTGAGCCGCGCGTCCCACACCCACCAGGTGCCCCAGGTGGGCTTGCCCCAGAGCGATCCGGTCACGAGCGCGAGCAGGGTCATGACCGCGCCCGTGGGCGCGAGCGCGTGCGCCATGGTGGCCGACAGCCGCGCGTTGAGCACCAGGCCCAGGCCCGACCACGCGGCCATCGCGAGGTAGATCAGCATGGACATCCAGGCCGCGGGCACGTGCACGTAGATGATGCGGTAGGCCTCGCCCTGCTGCGCGTCGGTGGGCGCGACCACGAAGCCCATGTAGAGGCCCGCGCCCGCGAGCAGCACGGCGCTCAGCGCGAAGAAGGCCCACCAGCGGCCCGCGAAGCGGTAGGCCGCGGGCGGCGAGGCGTAGCGCCACCACAGCGGGGTGGCGGAGGTGCCCGAGGGCAGGGTGGTGGCCATGGGATCTCCCTTCATTCGTTGGCGATGCGCAGTGCCTGCGCCGCGGCCCAGGGGCAGCCGGCGAGCCCGAGCAGCAGCAGCGCGCCCAGCACCGAGAGGTGGGCCGTGGGGTCGAGGCCGGCCTGCACCGCCTCGGCCGCGCCAGCGCCGAACACCAGCACCGGCACGCACAGCGGCAGCACCAGCAGCGTGACCAGCGTGCCCGCGCCGCGCAGGCCCACGGTGAGCGCCGCGCCCACCGCGCCGATCAGGCTCAGCAGCGGCGTGCCGATCAGCAGCGACAGGCACAACACCCCGGTGACCGGCAGCGACAGCCCGAACTGCAGCGCCAGCAGCGGCGCCACCCCCGTGAGCAGCAGGCCCGAGGTGGTCCAGTGCGCGAGCGCCTTCACCAGCACCAGCAGCGGCAGCGACTGCGGCGCGAGCAGCAGCAGGTCGAGCGTGCCGTCGCGGTGGTCGCTCGCGAACAGCTGCTGCAGCGAGAGCATGGCCGCGAGCAGCGCCGCCACCCAGGCCAGGCCCGGGCCCAGGCGTTCGAGCAGCGCGGGCGCGGGGCCCAGGGCCAGCGGCAGCAGGCTGGCCACCAGCGCGAAGAACACCGGCACGCCGAGCACGTCGCTGCGGCGGCGCAGCGCCAGCCGCCATTCGCGGCGCCACAGGGCCAGCGCCATCGGCCGCAGCGCGGCCAGGCCGTCGGCGGGAGCGGGCGGCACGGACGTGGGCGCAGACGTGGGCCGGGCCATGGACCAGGTATTGGGTTTCACAGCCGCACCTCGATGGCCGGTGCGCCGTCGTGCGGCAGGCCCTGGTGGTCGCTGAGCACCACCACGCCGCCCGCGCGCCGCTGCGCCGCGATGCGCTCGCGCAGCCAGCCGTTGGCCTCGGCGTCGAGCGCGTTGAAGGGTTCGTCGAGCAGCCACAGCGCGCGCGGCGGCGGCAGGGCCAGGCGTGCGAGCGCGCAGCGCTGGCGCTGGCCTTCCGAGAGCGCGCGCACCGGCTGGTCGGCCAGGGCGCGCACGCCGGTGGCGTCGAGCGCCTGCCGCAGGGTCTCGTTGGTCACGGTCTGGCCGCTCAGGGCCTGGGCCCAGCGCAGGTTCTCCAGCGGGCTCAGTTCGTCGGCGAGCGCGGCGCGGTGCGCGAGGTAGATCTGCTCCTGGCCGATCTGCTCGCGCGCCTGCGGCAGCGGGCGGCCGCGCCAGCGCACCGTGCCTTCGCTGGGCGTCTGCAGGCCGCAGAGCAGGCGCAGCAGCGATGTCTTGCCGCTGCCGTTGGCGCCGTGCACGCGCAGCAGGTCGCCCGCGTGCAGAACCAGCGAAAGCCCGCCGAACAGGCGCCGGCCGCCGCGTTCGCAAGCGAGTCGCTCCAGTTCCAGCAGGGCAGGCATGCACGGTCTCCTGGCGGCACGCCGGGCCGACAGGGGTGTCGGCTTGGGCGTCAATCAAACTGGACGATAAGTTGAAAACTTGTTTGTCAGTTTGTGTTGACACTTATATCATGGGCCGCATGCCGATGGAACCCACCGACCCCGCCGCCCATGCCCCGCCTGGCGACACCCGACCCCTTGCGATCGTGATCGGCAGCGGCTTCGGCGGCCTGGCCGCCGCGGTGCGGCTGGGCGCGCGCGGCTACCGCGTGACCGTGCTCGAACGGCTCGACGAACCGGGCGGGCGCGCGCTGGTGCACCGCCAGCAGGGCTTCACCTTCGACGCCGGGCCCACGGTGATCACCGCGCCCTTCCTGTTCGAGGAACTGTGGGCGCTGTGCGGCAAGCGCATGGCCGACGACGTGCAGCTGCGCCCGGTCGATCCCTTCTACCGCATCCGCTTCGACGACGGCACGGTGTTCAACTACCGCGGCGACGCCGAGGCCATGCGCGCGGAGGTGGCGCGGCTCGCGCCCGCCGACGTGGCCGGCTACGAGCGCTTCCTGCGCGTGAGCGAGTCGATCTTCCGCGTCGGCTTCGAGCAGCTCGCGCACGTGCCCTTCGACCGCATCGGCGACATGGCGCGCGTGCTGCCGGCGCTGCTGCGGCTGCAGGGCCACCGCACGGTGCACGGCCTGGCCAGCCGCTACGTGCGCGACGAGCGGCTGCGCACGGTGCTCACCTTCCAGTCGCTGCTGGTGGGCGGCAACCCCTTCGCCACCACCTCGGTGTATTGCCTCATCGCCTTCCTCGAAAGGCGCTGGGGCGTGCACTACGCGCTCGGCGGCACGGGCCAGCTCGTGAAGGGCCTGGTGCGGCTGATCGAGGGGCAGGGCAACCGCGTGCGCTGCCGGGCCCCGGTGGCGCGCATCTGCGTGGAGCGCGGGCGCGCCACCGGCGTGCGCCTGGCCGACGGCGAGACCCTGCACGCCGACGTGGTGGTGTCCAACGCCGATTCGGCCACCACCTACCGCGAGCTGGTGGCGCCCGAGCACCGGCGCCGCTGGACCGACCGCCGCATCGAGCGTTCGCGCTACTCCATGAGCCTGTTCGTGTGGTACTTCGGCACGCGGCGGCGCTACCCCGAGGTGGCGCACCACACCATTGCGCTGGGCCCGCGCTACCGCGGCCTGCTCGACGACATCTTCACCCACCACCACCTGGCCGACGACTTCAGCATCTACCTGCACCGGCCCACGGCCACCGACCCGTCGATGGCGCCCGAGGACTGCGAGGCCTTCTACGCGCTGGCGCCGGTGCCGCACCTGGCCAGCGGCACCGACTGGACGCAGGCCGCCGAGCCGTTCCGCCAGCGCGTGCAGGCGCGGCTGGAGGCCACGCTGCTGCCCGAACTCAGCCGCAACGTGGTGACCTCGCGCGTGATGACGCCGCTCGATTTCCAGGACCGCCTGGGCTCGTTCCGCGGCGCGGCCTTCGGGCTCGAACCCGTGCTCACGCAAAGCGCCTGGTTCCGCCCGCACAACCGCAGCGAAGAGGTGGACGGCCTGTACCTGGTGGGCGCGGGCACGCACCCGGGCGCGGGCCTGCCGGGCGTGCTGTCGTCGGCGCGCGTGCTCGACACCGTGGTGCCGCCGGCATGAGCGCCTTTCGCGGGGCCGGCGCGCCGGTGCAAGAAGACTGGGACAGCGCGACGCTCGCGGCCTGCCGCGCCGCGCTGCGCACGGGCTCGCGCTCGTTCCACCTGGCCTCGCGGGTGCTGCCCGTGCGGGTGCGCGCGCCCGCCAGCGCGCTCTACGCGTTCTGCCGCGCGGCCGACGACGCGGTGGACCAGGGCGACGACCCCGCGAGCGCCGTGGCCGCGCTGCGCGCCCGCCTGGGCCGGGTGTACGAAGCGCCGCTGCGCGGCACCGAGGGCCTGGCCCTGCCCGAGCGCGCGCTCGCCGCGGTGGTGCACCGCCACGGCATTCCGCGCGCGCTGCCCGAGGCCCTGATCGAGGGCTTCGAATGGGACGCCCAGGGCCGCCGCTACGACAGCCTGGAAGCGCTGTGCGACTACGCCGCGCGCGTGGCCGGCGCCGTGGGCGCGATGATGGCCTTGCTCATGGGCGTGCGCAGCCGCGCCGCGCTGGCGCGGGCCTGCGAGCTCGGTGTGGCCATGCAGCTGTCGAACATCGCGCGCGACGTGGCCGAGGACGCGGCCCTGGGCCGGCTCTACCTGCCGCAGGACTGGCTGCGCGAGGCGGGCATCGCGCCCGACGCCTGGCTGCGCGCGCCGCACGCGGGGCCGGCGCTGCACGCGGTGGTGGCGCGCCTGCTCGCCGTGGCCGACGGCCTGTACGCGCGCGCGGCGGCGGGTGTGTCGCAGCTGCCGCTCGATTGCCGGCCCGGCATCAACGCCGCGCGCCTGCTCTACGCGGCCATCGGCCACGAGGTGCTGCGCCGCGGCCCGCAGGCCGCGCTGCAGCGCGCCGTGGTGCCGCGCTGGCGCCAGGGCTGGCTGCTCGGCGAGGCCTGCTGGCGCTTGCAGCCCTCGGCCGCCGCGCTCGACGCGCCGCCGCTGGCGGCCGTGCGCGGCCTGGTGGACGCGGTGCCGCTGCCCGCGCGCGAGCCGCCCGCGGGCGCCGAGCGCCTGCTGCTGTTGTTCGAGCGGCTCGAACGCGGCGAGCGCCGCGAGGCCTTGCGAGCCCTGCCGCCGCGTGCGGCACGGCGGGTGTCGCCATGAGCTCGGGCCTGCTGATCGCGCTCGAAATGGCCGGCGTGCTGCTGGTGGCCGTGGGCTGGGGCGTGTACGAGCTGTGGAAGCTGCGCCAGTGGCGCGAACGCGATCGCCGGGCGCGTGCGGAGGCCGAGGCCCGCGCCGGCGACGAGCCGCCGCGCTGAGACCGCGCCAGGTCTCAAGCGCGGCGCGGCATGCGAAAGGGCAGCATGGCCTGCACCAGCGGGCGCTGCCAGCGGTCCAGGTCCACGGTTTCGTGGATGGTGTCGGTGGGCCAGCCCAGCTGGCGCGTGCGCAGCACCGAGCGGGCATAGAACGGCCCGTCTTCGAGCGGCTGGTGCAGCCGCAGCGGCGCACCGGCGTCGGCGCGCGCGCGGCGGTGCAGCCCCCAGGCGCTGCGCGGCAGGCCGCTCAGCGGCGGCGGCTCGGGCACCGGGTGCACCGCGCCCGCGCCGTTGAAGCGCAGCGCCCACTGCGCGTGGCTGCCGTCGCGCCGCGTGGCGTCGTAGAACACCGCGCAGCCCTCGCGGCCGAGCGCCGCGCGCGACCAGTCCCAGCGCTGCAGGTCCTGCGCGATCGGCCGATCGCCGCGGTTGCTGTCGAGGTAGGCGCGGCCCTGCCAGCGCAGCGCGGGCGAGGTCAGCGCCACCTGCACGCGCGCCACGGGCGCGATCGGTGTCCAGCGGTGCCGGCCCGCGGCGTCGAGCGGGTAGTCGCTGGCGTGCAAGGCCTGCGGCCGCACGCGGATCTCGCCCTCGATGCGCCGGCCCCAGGGCGCGGTGCGCTCGCGCACGCGCAGGCACAGCCATTCCCCGTCCCAGGCGATCTCGCTCGGGCCGATGGCCAGCGCGTCGCGGCCCTGGCGCACCGCGCCCGCGCCGCGCTCGGTCATGGTCCAGCCGCGCGGCGCGTGCGTGTCGGGGCCGGCATACAGCGCGAGGTTGACCGCGCAGTGGTCCAGCGCCCGGCCGCGCCCACGCTGCTGCGCCCAGGCGTAGTAGGGCGAGAACACGCTGCCGATGAAGACGATGGCGGTGAGGCCGTGGCGGCCGTCCTCGCTCAGGGCGTCGAGGTACCACCAGGCGTAGCCGCCATCGGGCACGGGCGCGTCGAAGGCGAGCGGGTCGCTGCCCATCACGCTTGCGCCATCGGCAGGCCCAGGGCCTCGCAGGCCCGTTGCGCCGCCAGCCGCCCCGAGAGCGCGGCCATGGGCAGGCCGGGGCCCGGGTGCACGCTGCCGCCGGCCAGGCTCAGGCCGGGCACGGCGCTGCGCGCGGCGGCGCGCGCGAAGCTCGCGCGCCAGCCGTGCGGGGCGCGGCCGTAGAGCGCGCCGCCGCTGCCGGGGTAGCGCGCCGCGAACTCGGCCGGCCCGCGGCGCAGCAGGCCCTCGCGCGGGCCGCCCAGGGCGATGGGCAGGCCCGCGTCGGCCAGGCGCTGCTGCACCTGGCGCTCGCAGGCGCGCAGCGCGGCCGCTTCGGGCAGGCCCTGCGCGCCGCGGCCGAGCGCGGGCGCATTCACCAGGCACAGCAGCCGCTCGTGCGGCGCGGGCGCGCCGGTGGTGGCCTCGCGGTCCTGCGCGCAGAGGTAGATGGTCGGGTCGGCGGGCAGGCGCCGCTCGCCGAACAGCTGCTGGAACTCGTGCGGGCCGTCGTGCGCGAAGTACACGTTGTGGCGCAGCAGATCGGCCGCCAGGCGCGGCACCACCGCGGTCCAGGTGAGGGCCGAGAGCGAACGCGCGTGCGCCGACACCGGGGCCGCCGCGGCCCGCGCGCCATCGCCGAGCAGGCCGGCCGGCAGCGCCGACACGTCGCCGTTGAACACCACGTGGTCGGCGGCCACCACCTCGCCGCCCGCGAGCACCACGCCGGCCACGCGCGCGCCGCGCCAGTGCAGCGCGCGCACCGCGCAGCCGCAGCGCACCGGCACCGCGCGCGCACGCAGCCAGCCCACCAGCACCTGCGCGAGCCGGTACAGCCCGCCGGGCAGCGACCACACGCCCTGCTGCTCCACGTGCGCCACCACCATCAGCGTGGCGGGCGCGAGCTGGGGCGAGCCGCCGCAGTAGGTGGCGTAGCGGCCGAACAGCTGGCGCAGGCGCGGGTCGTGGAAATGGCGGCCGAGTTCGTGCCAGAGGCTGTGAAAGGGCGCGATGCGCGCCAGCCCGTGCGGCCCCTGGCGCGCCACGCGCCAGGCCAGCGACCAGGGCGTGGGCCGCTGCGCCGCCATGAAGCTGTGCAGCAGCGTGTCGTGCACGCCGCGGATGCGCTCGCAGAAGGCGCGGTAGCGGTGCGCCTCGGCCGCGCCCGCGAAATCGCCGATGGCGTCGAGCGCGGCCGCGGGGTCGGCGGGCAGGTCGAAGCGGCTGCCGTCGGGCCAGTGGTGGCGCGCGAGCACCGGCAGCCGGGTGAGGCCGGTGGCGTCTTCGAGCGACTGGCCCGCAAGCGCCGCGAGTTCGTCGAACACCCAGCGCATGGTGAGCACCGTGGGCCCGGCGTCGAGCAGGTGTTCGCCCAGGCGCACCGGTTGCAGCTTGCCGCCCGGCGCGTCGGCGGCCTCGAGCACGCAGACCTCGGCGCCGCTGGCGGCCAGGTGCAGCGCCGCCGCGAGGCCGCCCACGCCCGCGCCCACCACCGCCACGCGGGGCGGACGGGTCGATTGACCGATGCGGTCCGAATGTCTACATTGCATGACACATTATGTGTCACGTTATCGTGACAACCAACCGAGGAGTCACCCATGAAAGCCATCACCCGCATCGAGCAGTCCCTGGCGGCGGCCATTGCCCTGGGCGAGGACGGCAGCTGTCCGCCGCGGCTCGCGGGCGCGATCCACCACGCGGTGTTCCCGGGCGGCGCGCGCATCCGGCCGCAGATCTGCCTCGCGGTGGCGCAGGCCTGCGGCGAGGACGACCCGCTGCTGGCCGACGCGACCGCCATCGCGCTCGAACTGCTGCACTGCGCCTCGCTCGCGCACGACGACCTGCCGTGCTTCGACAACGCCGACATGCGCCGCGGCCGCGCCTCGGTGCAGTGGGCCTACGGCCCGGCGCTGGCCGTGCTCGCGGGCGATGCGCTGATCGTGCGCGCCTTCCAGACCCTGGCCATGGGCGCCTGCCATTCGCCGCTGCGCCTGCCCGGGCTGATGGCCACCGTGGGCGCGGGCGTGGGCACACCGGGCGGCATCGTGGCCGGCCAGGCCTGGGAGTCCGAATCGCGCGTGGTGCTGGCCGACTACCAGCGCGCCAAGACGGGCGCGCTGTTCGTGGCCGCCACCATGGGCGGCGCACAGGCCGCGGGCGCCGACCCCGAGCCCTGGCGCGCGCTGGGCGACGGCCTGGGCCTGGCCTACCAGGTGGCCGACGACATCCGCGACGCCGCGGCCGACCCGGCGCTGATCGGCAAGCCCGTGGGCCGCGACGTGGCCCTGGGCCGCCCGAGCGCGGTGACCCAGCTCGGGCTCGAAGGCGCGCTCGCGCACTTTCGCGGCCTGATCGCGCAGGCGGCGGACGCGATCCCCGACTGCGAGGGCGGCTCGGGCCTGCGCCAGCTCGTGCTCGGCGAGTCCGAGCGCCTGATCCCCGCGTCCATGGCCGAGGCCCTGCGCCAGCGCGCCGCGCTCAGCGCCATCGTGTCGGCCTGAGCGCCGCGCCCATGTTCCGCTGGCGCGACGCCTGGCGGCGTTGGCGCAACCAGCGCCTGAGCGACCCCGCGTTCCGCGAGCGCGCCATGGCCTCGTGGTGGGGCCGGCGCGCGGCGCGGCGCAGCGCGGCGCGCCTGTTCGACGTGGTGGCCGGCTTCGTCTACTCGCAGGTGCTGAGCGCCTGCGTGGAGCTCGACCTGTTCGAGCGGCTGCGCGGCGGGCCGGTCGCGGCCGAACGGCTCGCGGCCGAGACCGGGCTCGACCCCGCGGCCATGCAGCGCCTGCTCGGCGCGGGCGTGGCCATCGGCCTGTTCGAGCCCACCAGCGACGGCCGCCTGGCCCTGGGCCCGCTGGGCGCGCCGCTGGTGGGCAATGCCGCGGTGCTCGCGCTGGTGCGCCACCACGGCGCCTTCTACGCCGACCTGGCCGAGCCGCTGGCGCTGTTGCGGCGCGCGCCCGGCGGCGGGCGCGTGGCCGCGCAATGGCCTTACGCGGGCCACGCGCAGCCGCAGGCGCTCGACGGCGCGAGCGTGTCCGCCTACACCGAGCTCATGGCGGCCTCGCAGCCGCTGGTGGCGCAGCTGCTGCTCGACAGCCACCCTTTCGAGCGCGCGCAACGGCTGCTCGACGTGGGCGGCGGCTCGGGCCGCTTCCTGATGGCCGCGGCGCGGCGCGCGCCCGGTCTCGAGCTGCACCTGTTCGACCTGCCCGCGGTGGTGGCGCGCGCCGCGCCCGCGCTGGCCGCGGCCGGCCTGGCCGATCGCGTGCGCCTGCACGGCGGCGATTTCCTGCGCGACCCGCTGCCCCAAGGCATGGACACCGCGACCCTGGTGCGCGTGCTGCACGACCACGACGACCCCGAGGCGCTCGCGCTGCTGCGCCGCGTGCACGCGGCGCTGGCGCCGGGCGGCGTGCTGCTGGTGGCCGAGCCCATGGCCGGCACCGCGGGCGCGGCCGGCATGGCCGACGCCTACCTCGATCTCTACCTGTGGGCCATGGGGCAGGGCGCCACGCGCAGCGCGGCGCGCATCGGCGAACTGCTGGCGGCCGCGGGCTTCGAAGCGGTGCGCGAGTGCCCGACCGCGCTGCCGCTGCAGGCGCGCGTGCTGCGCGCGCACAAGGCGGGCCTGTCAAACAACCGTTCGGAAGTCGGTGTAAAGACAAGTTGACATTTATAAATGTCAGCTTACGATGACGTCGTGACCTCCGAACTCGACACCCTTGCCATCGTCCTGCACCAGCCCCGAGCGCTGCGGCCGGACCCGCTGCGGGTGTGTGCCCCGGGCGCGGCCGACGTGTTGGTGCAGGTGGGCTGGAGCGGTATCAGCACCGGCACCGAACGCCTGCTGTGGGATGGCCGCATGCCCGCCTTCCCTGGCATGGGCTACCCGCTGGTGCCGGGCTACGAATCGGTGGGCGAGGTGGTGCACGCCGGCCCCGAGGCCGGCCTGCGCGCGGGCGACACGGTGTTCGTGCCCGGCAGCAACTGCTTCGGCAGCGTGCGCGGCCTGTTCGGCGGCGCGTCGCGGCGCGTGGTGCTGCCGGCGGCGCGCGCGCTGCGCATCGACCCCGCCGTGCGCGAGCGCGGCGTGCTGTTCGCGCTCGCGGCCACCGCGCTGCACGCGCTGCGCGCCTGCGCCGAGCCGGTGGAGCTGATCGTGGGCCACGGCACGCTGGGCCGCCTGCTGGCGCGGCTGGCGCTGCTCGAGGGCGCACAGCCCGTGGTGTGGGAAACCGATCCCCAGCGGCGCGGCGGTGCGCCGGGCTACGCGGTGGTCGACCCCGCCACCGACGAACGCCGCGGCCTGCGCTCGGTGATCGACGCGAGCGGCGACGCCGCCGTGCTCGACGCACTGATCGCGCGCCTGGCCCCCGGCGGCGGCCTGGTGCTCGCGGGCTTCTACGAGCAGCCGCTCTCGTTCCAGTTCGCCCCGGCCTTCATGCGCGAGCTGCGCCTGCGCGTGGCCGCGCAGTGGCAGCCCGACGACCTGGCCGCGGTGCGCGCGCTGGTCGACAGCGGCCGGCTCGATCTCGACGGCTTGATCACCCACCAGCGCGCGGCGCGCGAGGCGCCCCAGGCCTACGCCACCGCGTTCGGTGACCCGGACTGTCTCAAGATGGTTCTCGATTGGAGGGCTTGCCCATGAATTCCGTCAGCACCCTGGCCGCACCGCGTGAGGCGCCGCTGCAGTTCCACCCGCGCGAGGCCCTGCGCGCCGAGGCCGCGATGGAACCCGACCCTGTGGCCACCGGCCCGGTGACCAAGGAGACGCAGATCATCGCGATCTACGGCAAGGGCGGCATCGGCAAGAGCTTCACGCTCGCCAACCTGAGCTACATGATGGCGCAGCAGGGCAAGAAGGTGCTGCTGATCGGCTGCGACCCCAAGAGCGACACCACCAGCCTGCTGTTCGGCGGCAAGGCCTGCCCGACCATCATCGAGACCAGCTCGAAGAAAAAGCTCGCGGGCGAGGCGGTGGCCATCGGCGACGTGTGCTTCAAGCGCGACGGCGTGTTCGCGATGGAGCTCGGCGGCCCCGAGGTCGGCCGCGGCTGCGGCGGGCGCGGGATCATCCACGGCTTCGAGACGCTGGAGAAGCTGGGCTTTCACGACTGGGGCTTCGACTACGTGCTGCTCGACTTCCTGGGCGACGTGGTCTGCGGCGGCTTCGGCCTGCCGATCGCGCGCGACATGTGCCAGAAGGTCATCGTCGTGGCCAGCAACGACCTGCAGTCGCTCTACGTGGCCAACAACGTGTGCAGCGCGGTCGAGTACTTCCGCAAGCTCGGCGGCAACGTGGGCGTGGCCGGCATGGTCATCAACAAGGACGACGGCACCGGCCAGGCCCAGGCCTTCGCGCAGAACGCGGGCATCCCGGTGCTGGCCTCGATTCCCGCGCACGACGACATCCGCCGCAAGAGCGCGGCCTACGACATCATCGGCAAGCCCGGGGGCACCTGGGGCCCGCTGTTCGAGGAGCTCGCGCGCAACGTGGCCGAGGCGCCGCCGCGGCGGCCCAGGCCGCAGACGCAGGACGAGCTGCTCGGCCTCTTCAGCGCCGACAGCGTGGGCCGCGACGTGGTGCTCGAACCCGCCACCAGCTTCGACATGTGCGGCCGCCAGGACGCGGTGCGGCCCAGCCTCGAAGTGGTCTACGACGAAAGCTGAGCGCCCCATGAGCGACGCCCAGCCCGGCGGCCCCGCCCGCACCATCCCGATCCGGTCCGTGCCGGCCGATGCGCCCGCGCCGCTCGCGGGTGACGGCGCGGGCTGCCACAACGGCCGCGAGCAGATGCAGGCCGCGGCCCAGGCCGCCGGCAAGGGCGAGACGCTCGCGCGCTACGCGGCCGACTACCCCAAGGCGCCCGACGCCGGCCCGCACGACCAGCCGCAGAGCATGTGCCCGGCCTTCGGTTCGCTGCGCGTGGGCCTGCGCATGCGCCGCACCGCCACCGTGCTCAGCGGCTCGGCCTGCTGCGTCTACGGCCTCACCTTCACCTCGCACTTCTACGGCGCGCGCCGCAGCGTGGGCTACGTGCCCTTCAACAGCGAAACCCTGGTGACCGGCAAGCTGTTCGAGGACATCCGCGAGGCGGTGCACGGCCTGGCCGACCCGGCCCGGCTCGACGCCATCGTGGTCATCAACCTCTGCGTGCCCACCGCCAGCGGCGTGCCGCTGCAGTTGTTGCCGAAAGAGATCAACGGCGTGCGCGTGATCGGCATCGACGTGCCGGGCTTTGGCGTGCCCACCCACGCCGAGGCCAAGGACGTGCTGGCCGGCGCCATGCTGCGCTACGCGCGCAGCGAGGCCGAGGCCGGCCCGGTGGCCGCGCCGCGCGGCGGCCGCGGCGCGCTGCCCACGGTGGCGCTGCTGGGCGAGATGTTCCCGGCCGACCCCATGGTGGTGGGCCGCATGCTCGAACCCATGGGCCTGGCCGTGGGGCCGGTGGTGCCCACGCGCGAATGGCGCGAGCTCTACGCCGCGCTCGACGCCACCGTGGTGGCCGCGATCCACCCCTTCTACACCGCGAGCGTGCGCGAGTTCGAGGCCGCGGGCCGGCCCGTGGTGGGCTCGGCCCCGGTGGGCCTGGACGGCACGCAGGACTGGCTGCGTGCGGTGGGCGAGGCCGCCAACGTGGCGCCCGAGCGCATCGCCGCGGCGCGCAACGCCATGCTGGGCGCCATGCGCGGCGTGCTCGCGGCCAATCCGGTGCGCGCGCGCATCACGCTCAGTGGCTACGAAGGCTCCGAACTCATCGTGGGCCGGCTGCTGGCCGACAGCGGGGCCGACCTGCGCTACGTGGGCACGGCCTGCCCGCGCACGCCCTGGAACGCGGCCGATGCCGAGTGGCTGCAGGCGCGCGGCGTGCACGTGCAGTTCCGTGCCTCGCTCGAACAGGACCTGGCCGCGCTGCGCGAATGGCAGCCCGATCTGGCCATCGGCACCACGCCCGTGGTGCAGGCGGCCAAGCAGGCCTGCGTGCCCGCGCTGTACTTCACCAACCTGATCTCGGCCCGGCCGCTGCTGGGCCCCGCAGGCGCGGGCGCGCTGGCCGAGGTGATCAACGCCGCGGTGGCCAGCCGCGCGCGCTTCGACCGCATGAAGGCCTTTTTCGGCGAGGCCGGCAGCGGCCACGCGGCCGGCGTGTGGGAAGCCGCGCAGGGCGTGCCGCGCGAGCGGCCCGAGTTCAAGGCCGAGCAGCGCCGGCTGATGGCCAAGGCCGAACGCCGCCGCAAGGCCGAGGAGATGATCTGATGCTGGTGCTCGACCACGACCGTGCCGGCGGCTACTGGGGCGCCGTGTACGTGTTCACCGCGATCAAGGGCCTGCAGGTCGTCATCGACGGGCCCGTGGGCTGCGAGAACCTGCCCGTGACCAGCGTGCTGCACTACACCGACGCGCTGCCGCCGCACGAGCTGCCCATCGTGGTCACCGGCCTGGCCGAAGAACAGCTGGGCCGTGAAGGCACCGAGGGCGCGATGCGCCGCGCGCACGCCGCGCTCGACCCCGAGCTGCCCGCGGTGGTGGTCACGGGTTCGATCGCCGAGATGATCGGCGGCGGCGTGACGCCGCAGGGCACGAACCTGCTGCGCTTTCTGCCGCGCACCATCGACGAGGACCAGTGGCAGTGCGCCAACCGCGCCATGTTCTGGCTCTGGAGCGAGTACGGCCTGCGCCACGTGCCCGAGCGGCCGTCGCCGGCCGAGCGCGCGCCCGGCGTGAAGCCGCGCGTGAACCTGATCGGCCCGTGTTACGGCGCCTTCAACATGCCCAGCGACCTGGCCGAGATCCGCCGCCTGGTGGAAGGCATCGGCGCCGAGATCAACATGGTGTTCCCGCTCGGCAGCCACCTGGCCGACGTGCAGAACCTGGCCGATGCCGACGTGAACATCTGCCTGTACCGCGAGTTCGGCCGCATGCTCTGCGAGGCCCTGGGCCGGCCCTACCTGCAGGCGCCCATCGGCCTGCACAGCACCACGCAGTTCCTGCGCACGCTCGGCGAGCTGCTGGGCCTGGACCCCGAGCCCTTCATCGAGCGCGAGAAGCACAGCACGGTCAAGCCGGTGTGGGACCTGTGGCGCTCGGTGACGCAGGACTTCTTCGCCACCGCAGGCTTTGCGGTGGTGGCCGGTGAGACCTACGCGCGCGGCCTGCGCCACTACCTCGAGGACGAGCTCGGCCTGCCGTGCCGCTTCCAGGTGTCGCGCCAGGCGGGCAGCAAGACCGACAACGCCGAGGTGCGGCGCCTGCTCGCCGAGCGCTCGCCGCTGATCGTGTTCGGCAGCTACAACGAGCGCATCTACCTGGCCGAGAACAGCGGCGCCATGATGCGCGCGAGCTTCGTGCCGGCCTCGTTCCCGCTGCCCATCGTGCGCCGCGCCACGGGCACGCCCTTCATGGGCTATGCGGGCGCCACCTACGTGCTGCAGGAGGTGTGCAACGCGCTGTTCGACGCGCTGTTCCACATCCTGCCGCTGGGCACCGCGCTCGACGCCGGCGAGCCCACGCCCGCGCGCGCCGCGGCAGAAGCGCGGCCCTGGGACGACGAGGCGCGCGCGCTGCTCGAACGCCTGGTGCGCCAGGAACCCATGCTGGTGCAGATCTCGGCCGCCAAACGCCTGCGCGACCGCTGCGAGGCCGACGCGCAAAAGGCCAGCGAACCCAGCATCACCGCCGAGCGCGTGCAGCGCTCGCGCGCGGCCTTGCTCACAGGGGCCGGTGCATGAACGCGCACCGCCCCTCCGTCTGTGCAACCGGCGCCGCCGGTTGCCCCCCCAGTCGCGCCATCCGGGGCGGCGACCCTCTTCCGCGGGGGCGGTTCGCGGTCAAGGCCGAAAGGCATTCAAGGAGAACGTTATATGTCTGATAGCAGAGGTGGTTCGCTGTCCGGACTCACGGACAGTGAGGCCAGAGAGTTCCATGGCATCTTCGTCACCAGCTTCATCGTCTTCACGCTGGTTGCCATCGTCGCGCACTTCCTGGCGTGGCAGTGGCGGCCCTGGCTGCCGAGCGTGAACGGCTACGCGATGCTGTTCGAAGACATCAAGAACGTGGCCGCTGCCTACACGGCCGTGGCCATCAGCGCCTGAGGAGACACGTCATGTGGCGACTCTGGACCCTGTTCGACCCGCGCAGAACCCTCGTGGCCCTGTTCACGTTCCTGTTCGCGCTGGCCCTGGTGATTCACTTCATCCTGCTCAGCACCGACCGCTTCAACTGGCTCGAAGGGC
>VFQP010000587.1_pt1 | contig 65305 bp, 59 predicted proteins | sample 3512351 | NCBI WGS metagenome assembly VFQP01 (sample SAMN10412372, study PRJNA504923) | tailings metagenome | isolation source: Relicate 1 Philex TSF1 revegetated site | place: Philippines: Tuba, Benguet | collected 2017-08-29
TGCCGCCGCCGGTGCCGGTGTGGCGGCCGTCGATCATGAACTTGTCGGCGCCGAGCCGGCTCTGTCGCGCCTCCTCGTATATCGCCGTCGTCGTCTCGACGCAGTCCTTCCAGTTGGCAGCCGGATGGATGTTGACCTCGATCACGCCTGGGTCCGGCGCGACGCGGATGACGTTGAGGCGCGGGTCGTGCGGCGGGGCGTAGCCCTCGATGTGCACGGTCTGGCCCGACGCGCGGGCTGCTTCCTCGGCAGCCGCGATCAGTTCCAGATAGTCCTCCAGCGCTTCGACCGGCGGCATGAAGACGTTGAGCCGCCCGTCACGCGCCTCGACGCTGATCGCGGTGCGCACCGCCCCGCCGATCTCGGTCAGTTCCTGCTCGACACGCTCCTGCCCGCCGGTCGCAGCCGTGAACGAGGCGGCCGCCTGCTCGCGGCCCGGCTCGGGGGCCGCGCCCGCCGAGGGCAGCATCGCGGCGCGCGCCGGCAGCGATCCGCGCGGCAGCGAGGGGTCGACGGGCACGATGTAGGGAAACTGCGCCGGCGGAACGTAAGGCAGCGAGCCGAGCGGCAGGCGGTAGCCGACCGGCGAGTCGCCCGGCACCAGGAACAGCCGGCCGCGCCGCGTCTTCCATTTCTCCGACCGCCACCGGTGGGCCGGTTCGTGCGCGGCGTTCCAGCGCTGGACGGGCAGCACGTAGCCCGACGGATTGGTCAGCCCGCGCTCGAAGACGCGCGCCATTCGGCTGCGCTCCTCAGGGTCGGCGAGCTTCGAGTTGGACGGGTCGACATTGTCCGGCAGCCTGCCTTCCTTGAGCAGCCACTCGCCCGGATCCTCGTAGGCCTCGGCGACCATCTCCGCCCCGACCCCAAGATTTGCGGCGATGCCCTTCAGCAGCGTCTCGGCCTCCTTCGGCCCGACCTTGGCCCCCTGGTCCTCCCTGGCGATCAACCCCGGGTCGCTCCATATCGGCTGGCCGTCGGCACGCCAGTAGAGCGAGAAGGTCCAGCGCGGAAGCGTTTCGCCGGGATACCACTTGCCCTGCCCGTAATGCAGGAAACCGCCCGGCGCGAAGCGCTCGCGCAGGCGCCGGATCAGCTGGTCGGCGAAGGCGCGCTTGGTCGGGCCGACGGCGTCGGTATTCCACTCTGGCGCCTCGAAATCGTCGATCGAGACGAAGGTCGGCTCCCCGCCCATGGTGAGGCGCACGTCGCCGGCTACGAGCTCCTCGTCGATCTTGCGTCCGAGCGTGTCGAGCGCTGCCCAGGATTCGTCCGAGAACGGCTTCGAGATGCGCGGATGCTCCGCGATCCGCTCCACCTTCATGTCGAAGGCGAAATCGACCTCGGCATAGCTCGCCATGCCCGAGATCGGCGCAGCGTTGCGGTAGTGCGGCGTCGCGGCGAGCGGGATATGGCTTTCGCCCGTCAGGAGACCGGAGGTCGGGTCGAGCCCGACCCAGCCGGCGCCGGGAATGTAGGCCTCCGCCCACGCGTGCAAATCGGTGAAGTCGTGATCGGTACCGGCCGGCCCGTCGAGCGCCACGATGTCGGGCTTCAGCTGGATGAGGTAGCCCGAGACGAACCGCGCCGCGATGCCCGATTGGCGTAGCGCCTGGACGAGCAGCCAGCTCGAATCCCGGCACGAGCCTGTGCCCCGGTCGAACGTCTCCTCGACCGTCTGGACGCCCGGCTCCATGCGGATGACGTAGCCGACCTCGCGGGCGATTCTTGCGTTGAGCCCGACGATAAAGTCGATCGTGCGCACCCGATCCTGCGCGATGCCGTCGAGAAAGCGCTGCATCGCCGGACCGGCCGGCTCCGCCGCCAGATAGGGCGCCAAGTCTTCCGCGATGTCCGGGCTGTAGGAAAACGGCCATTCCTGCGCGGCTTCTTCCACGAAGAAGTCGAACGGGTTGTAGACCGTCATGTCGGCGACGAGATCGACCTCTATCCTGAACTCGGTCACCGGCTCCGGAAACACGAAGCGAGCGAGGAAATTGCCGTAGGGGTCCTGCTGCAGGTTCACGAAATGCTTGTCGGGCGTGACCTTCAGCGAGTGGCTGAGCACCTTGGTGCGCGAATGCGGCGCCGGTCTTAGCCGGATGACCTGCGGCCCCAGCACGACCGGGCGGTCATAGGTGTAATGCGTCAGGTGGTGGATGGCGGCGAGGATGGCCATGTGGCTCCGGGTCGCTTGACGGATAAGCTACCTTTTCATGACTCCGTGCCCGACTCCAAGCCCGATGTTGCGCTGCGGGAGTGGATCGTCGTCGATGTCGGGACTGCCCCCGGGGCGAGCGCTCCGTCACACCCCCAGGAACCTGTCTTGCACCTCGCGCGTCAGCCCGGCCGCCGCGCCCGACCAGACGGTGGCGCCCTTTTCCAGCACGAAGGCGCGGTCGGCGACCGGCAGAAGCTCCGACAGCGTCTTGTCGACGACCAGGATCGCCTGCCCCTCGGCCTTCAGCTTGCGCAGCGCCGCCCAGATGTCATGCCGGATCACCGGCGCGAGCCCCTCGGTCGCCTCGTCCAGCACGAGCAGGCGCGGGTTGGTCATCAGCGCCCGCCCGATCGCCAGCATCTGCTGCTCGCCTCCCGAGAGCGTTGCAGCCGACTGTGAGAGTCGCTCGCCGAGCCGTGGAAACAGGCCGCAGACGGTTTCCTGCGTCCACTGGCCCGACCGCGCCGCGGCGATCAGGTTCTCCCTCACCGTCAGGTTGCGGAAGCAGCGCCTTCCCTCCGGCACGAGGCCAATCCCGAGCCGGGCGATCCGGTGCGGGGCGCGTCCCCTCACCTCCTCGCCTGCGAAGCGGACCGATCCGCTCGACGCCGCCGCGAGGCCGAGGATTGCGCGGATCGTCGTCGTCTTTCCCATGCCGTTGCGGCCCATCAAGGCCACGACCTCGCCCTCGGCCACCGACAGGTCGACGCCGAACAGCGCCTGCGACGCGCCGTAGGAGGCTTTCAGCGCTTCGACGGAAAGGAGCATCAGGCATCCTCCCCGAGATAGGCGCGCCGCACCTCGGGATCGCGGCGGATGTCCGCGACCTTGCCGGTCGCAATGATCCGTCCGTACACAAGCACCGAAACCCGGTCGGCAAGCGCGAACACCGCGTCCATGTCGTGCTCGACCAGCAGGATCGGCGCCTCCGCCCTCAACCCGTCGAGGAAGCGCGTTAGGTCCTTCGCCCCTTCCGGTCCCATGCCGGCCATCGGCTCATCGAGCAGGAAGGCCTTCGGCTCCAGCGCCAGCGCGATGGCTATCTCCAGTCGCCGCTTCTCGCCATGAGAGAGCTCGGCAGTTGGAACTTCGGCGCGACCTGAGAGCCCGGCGCGCTGCAGCATCGCGTCGGCGCTCGCGGTCAGGACCCGGTCGCTGGCGACTGGTTTGAAGAAGCGGAAGCTCGACCCTTGCCGCGCCTGCAGCGCCAGCATGACGTTGCGCCGCGCGGAAAACTCCTGCGCCAGCGACGATATCTGGAAGCTGCGCCCGAGCCCCAGCCGCGCCCGCGCCGCGACGCCGAGGTTCCCGACATCCTCCCCGAGGAAACGGATCGTGCCGCCGTCTGGCTTCAGCGACCCCGATATCTGGTGGATGAGCGTGGTCTTGCCCGCCCCGTTCGGGCCGATCAGCGCGTGGATTTCGCCGGGTTTCAGGTCAAGATCGACTCCGTCCGACACCTTGAGGGCACCGAAGGACTTGGTCAGTTTCTCGACCGAGAGCACCGTGTCAGCCATGGCGGCGCGCTCCGGCCGCGAGACCGACGACCCCGCCCCTGGCGAACAGTACGACGCCGAGCAGGATCAGGCCGAGGAAGAACTGCCAGCGTTCGGTGATGCCGCCGAGCCAGAATTCGAGCAGCACGTAGACGATGGCGCCGGCCAGCGGCCCGAATAGCCTGCCGGTACCGCCGAGGATGACCAGCACGATCAGTTCGCCCGACATGTGCCACGACAGCATCGACGGGCTGACGAAGCGATTGAGCTCCGTGTAGAGCGCGCCGGCGAGCGCCGTGATCGCCGCCGATATGACAAAGGCGACGAGACGCAGCGGGAACGGCTCGATGCCGACCGAGGCGAGCCGTGTCTCGTTCTGCCGGCCGGCTTCCAGCGCCGTGCCGAAGCGTGAGCCGCGCAGCAGGGCGAACAGCACTGTGACGGCCGTCAGCGCACCGAAAACGATCATGAACAGATCGAGCGGCCGCGCGGTGTTCAGGCCCGGAAAGCCGTTGCGCAGCGCGACCGAAAGGCCGTCCTCGCCATTATAGGCCGGCCACGAGATCGCGAAGTAGAAGATCATCTGCGCGAAGGCGAGCGTGATCATGATGAAGTAGACGCCGGACGTCCTGAGGCTGATCGCCCCGATTGGAATGGCGACCAGCCCGGCGACGACAACCGCCACAGGCCAGACCAGCAGCATCGAGCCCATGCCGGCGAGATTCATGCCGAGAAGCGGTTCGCCCGACATGGTGTGGCTGGCGACGATGCCGGCGACATAGCCGCCGATGCCGAAGAAGGCCGCGTGGCCGAAGGACACCAGCCCGCCGACGCCGAGCGCCAGGTTGAGGCCGACCGCCGCGATCGCCAGCACCGCGATGCGGGTCGCGAGCGTCAGGTAGAACGGCTCGCCGAACCAGACCGCCCCGAGAGCCACCAGCGGCAGGATCGCTGCGATCAACCCGTTGACGAGGAGCGGGCGCGACATCGTCAGTTGCCCGCCGGAAACAGGCCGCGCGGCTTGAACGCCAGCACCGCCGCCATCACCAGATAGATCAGCATCGAGGCGATCGACGCGCCGATCGTCGCCCCCTGCGAAGGTCCGACGAAGACCGCGAAGAGCTTCGGCAGAAGGAAGCGCCCGAGCGTGTCGGTCAGCCCGACCAGGACCGCGCCGACCATCGCGCCGCGGATCGAGCCGATGCCGCCGATGACGATGACCACGAAGGCGAGGATCAGCACCGGCTCGCCCATGCCGACCTGCACGGACTGCAGCGCGCCGACCATCGCGCCGGCGAGCCCGGCCAGCGCGGCTCCGAGCGCGAAGACGATCGTGTAGAGACTGGCGATGTCGACGCCGAGCGCCCCGATCATCTCGCGGTCGCTTTCGCCGGCCCTGATCCTCATGCCGAGCCGGGTGCGCGCGACCAGCAGCGACAGGCCAACCGCGATGGCGATGCCGGCTGCGATGATGACGAGCCGGTAGAACTGGTACGTGACCCCGCCCGGCAGTTCGATCGAACCCGAAAGCGAAGGCGGCAGGTCCAGATAGAGAGGGAACGACCCGAACAGCCAGCGCGTGCCCTCGGAGAAGATCAGTATCAGCGCGAAGGTTGCCAGAACCTGGTCGAGATGGTCGCGCGCATAGAGTCGCCGGATCACTGCAACCTCTACGAGTGCTCCGGCGGCGGCGGCGGCGGCGAGGCTGGCGACAAGGCCGAGCCAGAACGACCCGGTCCACGCCGCGACCGCCGCGCAGGCGAACGCGCCGACCATGTAGAGCGACCCGTGGGCGAGGTTGATCAGCCCCATCACGCCGAAGATCAGCGTCAGCCCGGCCGCCATCAGAAACAGCATCACGCCGAACTGGATACCGTTCAGAATCTGCTCGATCAGGAGGGCTGTGGACACGTTTTCGGGCGAAACAGGATTGAAAGCGAAGTCTGCGACCGGTCTAGCCGGTCATTCGGAGAGCGCAAGTGCTTGGGGCGGCGCAATCTTCCGCGATTGGCGCCGCCCCGTGCATTTGAAGGCGTTTTTCCCGCGAACGGGAAAGCTATCCTACATCTTGCAGTCCTTGGCGTAGGCGTCCTCGTGGTCGGTGAAGCTGGTGGCGATGATGTGATTGGTCAGCACGTCGCCTTCCTTGATCACCTCGCGCACGTAGAAGTCCTGGATCGGATGCTGGTTCGTATTGAACCTGAACTTGCCGCGCACCGACTCGAACTTCGCCGCCTTGAGCGCCGCCCGGAACGCCGCCTTGTCCTTGACGCTGGCGGTGGCCGCCGCCGACAGGATGAGATTGGCGGTATCGTAGGCCTGCGCCGCGTAGATCGACGGCAGGCGGCCGTACTCGGCCTTGAAGGTTTCGACGAACTGCTTGTTCTTGGCGTTGTCGAGGTCCTTCGACCAGCTGGCCGTGTTCTTGGCCCCGAGTGCCGCGTCGCCGATCGCGCCCAGCACGTCCTGGCTGAACGAGAAGCCGGGTCCCATGACCGGGATCTTCACGCCCGACTGGGCATACTGCTTCATGAAGGCGACGCCCATGCCGCCCGGCAGGAAGAAGAACACCGAATCGGCGCCGGAATCGCGGATCTGCGCGATCTCGGCCGCGTAGTCGGTCTGGCCGAGCTTGGTGTAGACCTCGCCCGCCAGTTCGCCCTTGAAATAGCGCTTGAAGCCGTTCAGCGAATCCGTGCCGGCCGGGTAGTTCGGCGCCAGGATGAACATCTTCTTGATGCCCTGGGTCTGGGCATAGTTGCCGGCCGCCTCGTGGAAATTGTCGTTCTGGTAGGCGACGTTGAAGTAGTTCGGGTTGCACTGCGCGCCGGCCAGCGGCGACGGTCCGGCATTCGGCGAGAGGTAGATCACGTCCTGCCCGACCGCGTTCGGCACGACGGCCATGGCGAGGTTCGACCAGATGATGCCGGTGAGCAGGTCGACCTTGTCCGACTGGATCATCTTGTCGGCGATCTGCACGGCCGTCTCCGGCTTCATCGCGTCGTCCTCGGTGATCACCTCGATCTCCGAATTGCCCGACTGCTTGATCGCCAGCATGAAGGCGTCGCGCACGTCGACACCGAGACCCGCGCCGCCGCCCGAAAGGGTGGTGATCATGCCGATCTTGATCGGCTCGGCCAGCGCCAGACCCGACGCGGCCATGGAAAGCCCGAAAATACTCGCAGCAAGAATACGCTTCACGACTGTCTCCCGTCCCTGATTGCCCGTTTCCTCCCGCCCGCCCTCTCCGGCCGCGGCGAAATCCGGACGCGAACTTCACAGAGTTCCCCAAACTGTGCAACCTCCCGCCGCAACAAGCGGGAGTCGCTGCCGAAATGCCCCTTTTCCGTGTCGACGACTGGAACGATGCCTACGCGAACGGCCCGAACATCCCCGGCGGCGATCGCTGGCCGGCCGCATGGGTCGAGCCGGCAGGCGCCTTTCGCGACAAGCTGGTCGCCGCCGGCCGTGCCAGGCTCGACGTCGCGTATGGAGACAGGCCGCGCAACCGGCTCGATCTCTTCCTGCCGGAAGGCGAACCGCGCGGCCTGGTCGTCTACATCCATGGCGGGTTCTGGCTCCGGCTGGACAAGAGCTTCTGGTCGCATCTGGCGGAGGGGCCGCTGGCTCACGGCCATGCCGTGGCCATGCCCGGCTATACGCTCTGCCCCGACATCCGGGTTTCGGGGATCACCCGCGAGATCGGCACGGCGGTCGCGCATGCGGCATCGATGGTCAGCGGTCCGATCCACCTCACCGGGCATTCGGCCGGCGGCCATCTCGCGACGCGCATGGTGTGCGCCGATTCGCCTCTGCCGGAATCCACCCGCGCCCGGATCGGCAACGTCGTCTCGATCGCCGGCCTCCATGATCTCAGGCCGATGATGGCCACCGCCATGAATGGGACACTGAGGCTCGATGAAGCGGAGGCGATCGCAGAAAGCCCGGCGCTCGGCCGCCCGCTGCCCGGCGTCAGGCTGACCTGCTGGGCAGGCGCCGCCGAGCGCGCGGAATTCATTCGCCAGAACGCCCTGCTGGCCAACGCCTGGCGGGGCCTCGGCGCTGCGACCGAAGCGGTCGAGGAGCCGAACCGTCACCATTTCAACGTCATTGACGGGCTGGCGGATTCGTCGCATCCCTTGACCCGCGCCCTGCTCGCCGAGTGAGCCGGGCGGCCATGGAAAGAGCAGAATGAGAGCCGTCTTCGTCCAGCTGCAGTGCGCCCCCGGCAAGACATACGAGGTCGCCGACGCCCTCTACGAGCGAGAAGTGGCCTCCGAGCTCTACTCGACCAGCGGCGAGTACGACCTGCTGATGAAGGTCTACGTCGAGGACGCCGACGACATCGGCAAGTTCATCAACGAGAAGATCGCCGACGTGCCGGGCATCGTTCGCTCGCTGACCACGCTGACCTTCCGGGCTTTCTAGAATTTCCCGATCGCGTTGACGAATGCGCCCTGGTCGTCATGCGTCAGGTCGGTCAGATCGTCCGAGAAGCGCGAGAAATTATAGCCGGCGCCGACTTTCATGTGCTCGCCGACATGATGGTACAGCGCTGCGAGCGCGCCGTACTTGATGGTCTTCGTCGAGCCGGTGCCGAGCATTCGAGCCTCGAGCATGGCGTCCCAGTCCTTCACGAACTTCACGTCGGCCCTGAGGATGCCGAGCTGCGCCGACGAGGAGACGAAGTCGCTGGACGTGCGCGACGTCGACACCGCGCCGACGCGGATGCCGTATTTGCCGCCGACGGTCAGGTAGCGGTTCAGGTCGTAGGTAACGTCGGCCGACAGCACGTGGCTGCGCTGCGCAGGACCCAGGACCGCGCCGTTCGCCGTCACCTGCTGCGGTCCGGGCAAATCGTACAGGAACTGATACTTGGCAAGGATAGCAAGCCGGTCGTGCTCGACAGGCCGATAGGCGAATCCAAGCCGCCCGTCCACATAATCGCCGTCGAGGATCGCCGACTGGTCCGATTTCGAGACAAGCGCGTCGAGGCCGGCGACAAGCCGCCAGTCCTCCGACAGCTTCATGCCGAGCGAGCCACCAAGCAGGAAGGAATTGCGGTCGCGGCTATTGTCCTCACTGTCCTCCAGCCGCGCTTCGCCACGAAGGACCGCGCTCAGCACCTCCCCGTCCCGATAGCCGACCGAGGCCGAGACCGCCTTGCGGTCGAAATCGCTCGCATTCGGGTCGACGATACGACCCGTCTCGACCGCACCATTGACCGTCCAGAGCTTGTCCGGTGTGTATTCCACCCCGTAGGTCTGGGTGAGCGAACGGCGCTTGCCGAACATGTCGTAGCCGTTCTCGGAGTAGGCCGAGAGCACGTCGCTGTAACGGCGCCGGGCGCCGGCCACCACCGCGCCGAGATCAGCCCCGTCGAGCCTGGTGCCGCGCAACGCGTCGGGGTCGAGGCGATAGCCTGCATAGTAGCGGTCGCCGGCCGTCGGTTCGTAGCTGACGGCGGCCAGTGCGCCGATTCCGCTGGTGCCGTGCGACACCTCGCCCTCGACCGAAATCGTGTCCGTCAGCTTCTTTGCGGCGCCGACACCAAAGCGGTCGTTGCGTGCCACGCCGCCGCTTCGCGCCACCGTCGCCTGACCGAAAACGAAAATCCTAGCATCGTCGTCGGGAGAGAAGGTCAGCCGCAAGCCAGCGTCCACCCGGTTCCCGTTGCGGCCCGGCGCGCTATCCGCGAGGTCGGTGTGCTTGACGCCACCGGCAATGGCGAAGCGTTCAGACAACCGGCGCTCGGCTTCGGCCGAGTAGTCGCGGTTCCGGCGGCCGGTCGAGTCCGAGAAGTCCTCGGCCTCCAGCTTGACGGTGGTGTCCCTGCCCACGTCGAAGGCCGCGGCTGCGCCAATCGTCCGCTGGTCGGCGGCCGTATCCTGATCGAAGCTGGAGAAGCCGCGCTTTCGTTCGTCGTACCAGGCCGAGACGCGGCCGGAAAGCGCGGCATTGACATCCGACAGGTCGACTTCGCCGCGCAGGCTCCAGGCGTTTCCGTTAAGCCTGCGTGCGCCCGCGGTCGGATCGTGGTCAAGCGTGAGGCCGCCATCGGTCGACAACGTACGGCCGTATCCCGGTCCGGACGTCGTCGCGAACTCGGCGTCGACATAGGTCGAGTCCGAGTAACGCAGGCGAAGGTCCACGCCGGCCGACTTCTGGTCGGCCGGGCCAGTCTCCTCGGTCATGCCGGTGACGCCGACGCGGACATGGTCGCCGACCCATGCACGGGCCTGCCCACCATAGGAATATTCGTCGATGGCGGCGGTGGTCGGCGTGTATTCGTAGGCGGCGACAAGGCTGACCTCCTGGTCGCCAAGCGCGCCCTCGCGCACGACACCTCCGGCGGAACTTGTCGACTGCAGCGGCCGCTTGAGGATGACGACGCCCTGTAGCGCGTTGATATCGTAGTCCTCGCCAGGCACGAGCGTCTGCCGAGACAAGATACGGCCGGATACGGGATCGCGCGTCACCACCGTCAGCGTCTCGGAGCCGCGCTGGATATCCTGTCGCGAAAGGAAATAGGCCGACCCGCCCGTGCCGAGCAGTTCATCTCGCTGAGGCAGGGTGCCGGGCTGCGAGGCATAGGCCTTCACCTCGGCGCGACGCTCGCCTGAAGCCGTGACGTCTTCGGATCGCCAGACGCCCTGCGCGCCATAAAGCGACCGATCGTTGCGCAACAGCTTCGCGCCAGTGAGTTCCGCCTTGTAGCGGCCCCACATGACATGACTGTCGCCGCGTTCCAGCCGCACGAAGAACTTGCCGTCGGTGGGCGCATCGTTCACGGCCGTCGAATCGTCGCCATAGACGGGATAGTAGGTGTCGGGATCGATGCGGCGCAGGACCTGCCGGGGGTCCTTCGAAGCGAAGCCCCTGAACAGGTTCTGGATCTTGTCCTCGCCGGTATCGGCCGCAGCGGTCAAAAGCGTACGGCCCTTGATCTTGCCCTTCAGGTAGAAGGCAAGACGCCCGCGCGTGTAGACCTTGTCGTATTCGCCGGGATCAGCGACTTCGACGGCGCCGCCGCCAAAGCGCTTGCCGACGGTCAGGTCGGCCAGCGCCACGTAGAACCATTCATTGTCCGGGATGACAACGGAGCGGCTGAAGGCCACGCCTTCATGCGCGGGTCCGGCAACGGTCACGTCGACCTGGTGCTCGCCAGGCGGCAGGATGCGCTGGATGACGAAGCGGCCCTCGGCGTCGACGGACGCCTCGTCGCCCAGCGCCACGACCGCCTCGCCGGGCAGGATGCCGCTGCCATAGACCGTGACCGCGCCACCATGCACGGGGATGTTGCGGACTGCGGTCCGGTCTTCACCCTCGCCGGTGACGATGGGAGTCTCGACGGTCGCAACGTCGGCGCGTGTCGTCCGCTGGATGGTCAGCGGCGCGGTCTCGTCGAAGCGACCTCCCCGGTCGTAGACCCTGAGAACATACGCAAAATCGCGCTCGCCACCGTCAGGCATTGTCCATGCAGCATGGCGCGACGCGTCCATCGGCAGGACTGCGACCGGCTTCGACGACGCCCCCGGCCCGGATTCCAGGACCAGCACCTCGGCGCGCTCGATCCATGCCGGGTAGTTGGAGAAGCCGCGGAACGTCACCGTCTCGCCGGGCATGTAGCTGCGACGCGCCTCGACGGTCGCGACATTGAGCCTGGGCTCGACACCCAGCCCGTCGAACTTCACCTGGATGTCGGCCGTCCCCACGCCGCCGGTCCGAACGGTGGCGGCGTCACCGGCGACGGTTTCGCCATCCACACTGATCGAGAAGCCGCTGCCCGCCAGATCGTCCGCCCGGGCCGGTGCCGCCAGCGCAAGCAGTGCGACCGAGCCGAGCAGGAGGCGCCTGAATGTCATGCCTTTGGCGGCCATCAGTCGACCACCACGATGCGCGTTTCGAAGGGCAGCGCGCCGCCATTCCTGCTCCGCCAGACTCGCGTCACGAGGGCCTTGGTCGCAGCGATCCGGCTGTCGACCAGCCCGCGCGGCTCGCCGCGCGACCGATATGTGATCGAGAGGATCGCGCCCTCCTTGTCAGCGACACTGCCGAGCCGCGCGATGCCGGCCTGAAGTTCGGCGCCGGGATGAGCGCCATCGGCGAAAGCCCGGCCGGTGATCTCGATACGCACCGCGGCGCTGGCGGCGGCGCCGAAGTTCATCCTGGAGACCTTGCCGGCGGTCAGCCTCACGACCAGCGGGTTTTCCGTCGTCGGCGAGAAACCGTCCGGCAGAGTGCGCGTGTCTAGCTTCAGGATGAAGTTCGTTCCCGTATCGGCATCGGGCAGTTCGGCACAGGGAACCGAATAGCGGCCATGGCGGTCGGTGGTGATGAGCACGCCGCGCACCGTGGCGATGCGTGCGCCGGGAATGCCTTTCTCGCCCTGGTCCTGCTGGCCGTTGCGGTTCGTGTCCTCGAACACCTTGCCGATGACTTCGCCACAGTCGAAGACGTGCTCGGCCTCGACGCGGACGATCGCCGTGGCGGTCGCCGAGATCGCGCCACCGGTGGCCGGGTCGATCAGCCAGGCGCGGTTGACGTGCTCGCCGGGCACCACGTCGGCGCCGATGCGGGTCGACAGCCTGATCTCGATCGCACCCAACGCCGGAATGACGATGGCGCCGAACGACAGGTTGCGACCCGACACCTCGGGCTCGACCGCCACGCCGCCGATGCGCGCCGAGCCGCGGACATAGGCGAAGCCTGGCGGCAGCGCGTCGCGCACGGTCAGCGGCCCGGCCGCCGCCGGGTTGGCATTCGACGCCTCGATCACATAGGCGACCACGTCGTCGCGACGGGCGGAGAACACAGTGGCGCGCTTGGTCACCGAGAGGCCGTTCGCCGGGATCGTCGGCAGCGGGTCGATCGGGATGTGGTTGTTGATGACGTTCGGATCGCCCGGCTGAAGCAGGAAGGCGAGATAGTAGGGCGTGAAGGTGCCGGCCGGCGGTGCGTCCATCGACGCGGACAGCTGGCAGGCGCCGCCGGGAATGGCATCGCCCGGGCAGGTCGTGGCGTCGAGCGCGCCGCCGAGCGGGGGGTGGCGCGTCGATCCGCCGGCGATCACGCCGCCCGGATAGGCGGTGATGACCAGCCGGTACTCGGCCTCGGCGGCAGGGCATTCCGCCGCGGCCCCGGCCACGACGTCGAAGCGGTAGCGGCCGTCCGCGTCGGTGGTCTGGGTCTGCTGGCCCGGAAGCAGGCAGGCGTCCGGCAGCCGCAGGCCGCCTGCGGTGTGGAGCTCGATGGTGACGCCGGCGAGCGGCGCGCCGGTCGTCGAGTTGTAGATCACGCCCGACGGGTCGATCGCCTGGTTCTGGTTGGCCAGCACCGAGTTCACGCCGAAGGTGAGATTGGGGATGACGCCGACGGCCCGGTGCGTTGCCGGGTCGCGGAATACCACCTCGTAGCCCGATCCGGGATTGAAATCGCGCATCAGGTAGCTGCCGTCCGGGCCGCTCACCGTCGTCTTGGCGACCGTACCGGCAAGGACCAGTTCGACCGTGTATCCCGGCAGCCGGGTGTCGACGGAAGGCTCGAAGGCGCCGTTGCCGTTGGCGTCGAAGTAGACGGTGCCGGCGACGACCGGCACGCTCTTCTCGACCACGATCGACACGACCGCCGTGTCGCAGTTGGCCGGGTTGAGGATCTCGCAGATCCTGTACCCGAAGGTGTACGGACCCGAAGGCGTGCCCTGGGCAATGTCGACGCCACCATGCAACTGCAGCGTGAAGCCGGCCGGCAGCGGACCGTCGGCCGAAACGGTCACGTCGCCGATCGTCGCGGCCGCACCGTTGAGGGTGTCGTCGTTCAGGACGTTGACGACGTTGGCGAGCGCGTTGGCCGTGTCGACCACGCCCGGCACCGTGTCGTCGACCGCGTCGATCACCGCCTGGTCGACCTGGACAGTGATCGTCGCGTCGTCGCAATTGGCGAAGTTGAGGAGCTCGCAGATGCGGTAGACGATCGTGTAGGTGCCGGAGGGCGTCGACGCGGCGATCGCGATGGTGCCGTCCGACGTGTCGAGCGTGACGCCGCCATGGCTCGCCGGCGTGACGATCGAGGCGCTGATGGCGACGAGGTTGACCGGTGCGCCGTTCAGCGTGTCGTTGGTGAAGGCGTTGCCGGCATTCGGTTCGCCGGTCATGCCGTTGACCGCAGCCGGCGTATCGTCGAGCGCGTCCATCGCCGCCGGTTCGACCTCGACGGTGATCGTCGCGTCGTCGCAGTTGGTCGGGTTCAGCGTCTCGCAGATGCGGTAGTCGATCGTGTACGTGCCGGCCGGCGTCGCGGCGGCAACCGCTATGACGCCGGTCGCGGTATCCAGTGTGACGCCGGCATGGCCTGCGGGCGTCAGGATCGTCGCAGTGACGTCCGACGGGTCGACCGGCGCATTGTCGAGCGTATCGTTGGCGAAGGCGTTGCCAACGTTCGGATTGCCGGCGGCACCGCCAACCGCGGCCGGCGTATCGTCATCCGCCACGATTGCCGCGAACGGCAGGTTCATCGTCGTCGGATCGCCGTTGTTGACCCCACCGCCGGGGGTGCCGATGCCGTTGCCATCGCCGGCACGGTTGCTGTCGGAAAGGTCGGAGACAGGGGTGCCCAGCGCGGTCGCCCCACTGGCGGTCGCCTGGTTGGCGATCGTGCCGGCCACCAGATCGGCGGGCACCAGCGTGTAGGTCGCCTGATAGAGCCAGCTCTCGCCGGGGTCGAGCCGGTCGTCGGCGTCGAGATCGCCGGACACGTAGGCAGGCGAAGGCGTGGTGCCGTTGCCGGTGAAGCCGGTTTCGGTGAGCGTGACCGTCTCGATCGGCGTCGAACCGATCGGCGTGACGGTGTAGCTGTAGTTGATCGTCTCGCCAACCTGGCTGAAACCGTCCGCTACCAGATCGTCATTGTAGGCTGCGCCCTTGATCACGCCGATGGACGGATAGTCGATGGTGACCGTCGCGGCGTTCGAGGTCACCCCGAGCGCGTTGTCGAACGTGTAGCTGATCGCCGTCGGCGTGCCGGCGAAACCGGCGATGGGCGTGAAGGTGAGGAGCCCGGTGGTGTCGTTGAACGACCATGCCCCCTGCCCGGGCATGGAGAACGACACGGTGTCGCCGTCGGCGTCCGCCGTCACACCCGTCGCGCCGCCGGGCGGGATCAGGCTGACCGACTGGCGGCCAAACTCGCTGGCGGCCTGTGAATTGTTGTGCGGCGGATTGTCGTTGGCGGTGGATATCGAGTCATTGGCCAGGATGTCGACCACGAGCGGCACGCCAAGCGTCCCTTCGCCGGTATCGTTGACGGCGACCGGCGGCGTGAAGTCCGCGCAGGCGAAGTCGAATGTGTCGAAGGCCGAATAGGTCGGGTTGTCGAGGCGGATGAAGTAGCCGACGTTCGCAGTGCGGCCGAACGTGAACGTGCTTGTGTTCGGATACAGGACCTCGACACCGGAATGAGGTTCGCTGTTGTAGTTCGCATCGCCGATGAGGCTGAATGTCTCGGGACGTCCATCGACGGTGCCGAAGGACTTGCCGGTCGTCGCGTCCTGGTCGATACGCACCCACTGCACCGCACCGGAACAGACCGGCAGGTAGGCGCGCTCGATATTGGGTCCGTCGATGTCGTTGAGCTGGACATGCACATCTGCAACGACTGGCACGCCGCCGGTGTCAGTGTTGATGTCGTACGTGCCGGCCTGGAAGATGCGCCACTCGATCCAGACGTCATCCTGCCCGGCCGACGTCAGCGAAGGCCGGTTGGCGGTGGTACTGAAAGTATGGTCGAGGGATGCGCCGTGGATCGTGGCGACGAGGTCGATGGTCGTGGAGCCCACCGAACCGGCGTTGGTCCAGATCGCCCGCTCGCCATCGCCGGCACCCACATAGGAGGCGATGCCGACATTGTTAATCACCAGCGGGTCGGCGACAGCGGGAACAGCGGATGCGACGCAAAGGCCAACGGCCGTCGCGCAGCCCAACGCCGCGCGACCGAGACCTGACCGCGAGGGGGCACGGTCGCCACTGCCGGTCGAAAGCCGACTCCTAGCCCACATAGACCCAGCCGGCGCCCCGCGACGCTCGGCTCCCACCCATCCGGACGACGCACGCGCGCGAACCGGAGACGCTTCAAGGATTGTGCGATCGGCGGAAGGCCGTAAGCCGCGAACTCGTCCGGGGCCGCCTCCACATGGAGATTCCGGACATTTGCATCCTATGGGCGGCTATGGTTAAGCGGTGGTTAAGGCGGCGGCTCCTCAAACAGGCCAGAATGACTTTGGGCTGAATTGTAGCAGGCCGCCGCAAGTATTTTCCGGCTACACGCCTCGCCGCCTGATGGACAATGCTGCTGCATGCCAAGACGACTTTCATCTTATTCGGCCCGTGAGTGGCTGCGACTGAGGCCGCTTTTCCACGCGCTCAAGACCTCTAGGCTGGATCGGATCGACCAGACGTATACGAGGACGGCGGGAACGGACCCAGCGATGATGGAGGCGCTGCTGGCTCGCCTTGCAGGGCGCAACATCGTCGCGACGGTCGCCTTCAACGCGCCCTGGACGATCGCCTGGCAACTGCGCTTCATCGAGCAGAACCTGCGCAACGCCAGCTTCGTCGTCGCCGACAACTCATCCGACCCGAAGGCGCGCGATGCCATTCGCGACCTCTGCGACAAGGCGGGCGTCGCCTGGGTCGGACTGCCGCCAAACCCGTTCACAACGCGCAAGGAGGCAAGTCGCTCCCACGGCGCCGCCCTCAACTGGACCTACAGGCAGGTGATCCGCCCGCTGCGCCCTGAAGCCTGGGGCTTCTTCGACCACGACCTCTATCCGACGCAGCCTTTCGATCCGCTCGAGCGACTGCGCGGGCAGCCGTGCTACGGCCATATCGAAAGCCGGCCAGGCGGCACGTATCTGTGGCCCGACTACTGCCTGTTCGCACGCGGCGTCGACCAGTTCGCCGAACTCGACTTCCGCCAGGACTGGTTTCTGGGTCTCGACACCGGCGGCATGAACGCGAAGGTCCTGTTCGATCGCGTCAACCCGGCGACGCTGACCTTCGCCAGGACGCGCTCCATCGGCACGGGCCGCAACACCGCGACCGAGTTTGAAGAGCTGGACTGGTTGGACGACTGCCTGCACCTGTCCAACGCGTCGGGCTGGTACGCGCCCGCCGACGCACGGCAGCGCGCGCTCGACAGCGTCTTGACGAAGGTTCTCGCGGGCGAACTCGTCAGTCCGTTCGCCTGAGTTCACCCCTCGGTCGCGACGCGGCGAAGGTACCGGCCATAGTCGCTCTTGCCGACCTCGTCGGCGAGCTTCAGCAGCGCCTCGGCGTCGATGTAACCGAGGCTGAAGGCGATCTCCTCGGGACAGGCGATGCGCAGCCCCTGCCGCCGCTCCAGCGCGCGAACGAAATCGGACGCCTCCAGCATGCTTTCCGGCGTGCCGGTATCGAGCCAGGCGTGGCCGCGCCCCATGCGCATGACGTTCAGGGTGCCGCGTTCCAGGTAGGCCCGGTTGACGTCGGTGATCTCCAGTTCGCCACGGGGTGAAGGCTTGAGCGCCCGGGCGATCTCGACCACGTCACGGTCGTAGAAATAAAGACCTGTCACCGCCCATTTCGAGCGCGGCGCCTGCGGCTTCTCCTCGATGGAAAGCGCCTTGCCGTCCGCCGCGAACTCGATGACGCCGTAACGCTCCGGATCGGAGACCTGGTAGGCGAACACCGTTGCGCCGGACAGTTGCTCACGCCCCTGCTGCATCAGGTCAGGCAGGCCGTGGCCGTAAAAGACGTTGTCGCCGAGCACTAGCGCGGAGGGTCCATCTCCCACGAAGTCGGCACCGATGATGAAGGCCTGCGCGAGGCCTTCCGGACGCGGCTGCACCGCGTAGGAAAACGACAGGCCCCAGCGCGAACCGTCGCCGAGCAGATTGCGGAACAGAGGCAGATCCTGTGGCGTCGAGATGATCAGGACCTCCCGGATGCCGGCCAGCATCAGCGTCGAGACCGGATAGTAGATCATCGGCTTGTCGTAGATCGGCAGGAGTTGCTTGGAGACGGCCAGCGTCATCGGGTGCAGGCGTGTACCGGAACCGCCCGCCAGAATGATGCCCTTCATCGCCCCTGCCCCATTTCTCTCAGCAGCGCCGGCACACACTCTTCGAGCGCGGCTGATGCGTCCCTGACTGCCATCCCGAATACCGCCGCGGCCTTGCCGGCGTCGAGGCGTGAATTGGCAGGGCGTCGCGCGACCTGCGGAAATTCGGCCGATGTTATCGCCTCAACACCCACCGACGGCCCGCCATGGCGGCCGGAAACGGCGATGATCCGCTCGGCGAAGCCATGCCAGCTCATCGCCTCCGTCGATGACAGATGAAACGCACCTGCCATCCCGGGCCGCCACCCGTCGACAGCCTTGCGCGCGATGGAAACGATCGCGGCGGCGAGATCCGGCGCAAAGTTGGGGCAACCGGTCTGATCCGCCACAACCTTGAGGACCGGCCGTTCGCTGGCGAGCCTCAGCACGGTGCGCACAAAATTCGCTCCGAACGGGGCATAGACCCACGAGGTTCGGAGCACGATTGCACGCGGATTGACGGCGGCGACGGCCAACTCGCCCGCGAGCTTGGACGCCCCATAGACGTTCAGCGGTCCGGCGGGATCGGTCTCCACATAGGGCGCTGGCTTGTCACCGGCATAGACGTAGTCGGTCGACAGGTGGAGCACGGGAACGCCCGCGGCGGCAGCGGCGTCGGCGACGGCGGCTGCGCCGTCGCGGTTGACGCGGAACGCCAGTTCAGGTTCCGACTCCGCCCTGTCGACGGCGGTGTAGGCGGCGGCCGAGACGATGGCGTCGAAGGGACGGAGTGCCTTGAGCGCCGCACCGACAGTCTCCGGCCGCGAGAGGTCGAGTTCGGGGCGCGCCGCCGTCACGACATCGAGACCAGGCGAACCCAGCGCCGCGAGCGACCGCGCCACCTGCCCGGCCCGACCGGTGACGACGAGCCGCATCAGGCTTTGCCCAGGCGCTCGCCGGCGTACACGCGCTCGCGCAACGGCCGCCACCATGCCTCGTTGTCGAGATACCAGCGTACCGTCTTCTCGATGCCGGTCTCGAAGGTCTCCGCGGCACGCCAGCCAAGTTCGGCTTCGGTCTTCGATGCGTCGATGGCATAGCGCAGGTCGTGGCCCGGCCGGTCCCTGACGAAGGTCAGCAGCCGTTCATGCGGCCCGCCGTCCGGCCGCAGCCTGTCGAGGATCGCGCAGATCGTGCGCACGACGTCGATGTTGCGGCGTTCGTTGTGGCCGCCGACATTGTAGCGTTCGCCCGGCCGCCCTGTGGTCAGGATCAGCGCCAGCGCGCGTGCATGGTCCTCGACGTGCAGCCAGTCGCGCACGTTCGCGCCGTCGCCGTAGACCGGCAACGGCTTCCCGGCGATCGCATTCAGGATCATCAGCGGGATCAGCTTTTCCGGAAACTGGCGCGGGCCGTAGTTGTTCGAGCAGTTCGAGAGGACGACCGGCAGCCCGTAGGTACGGTGCCACGCGAGCGCGAGGTGGTCCGACGCCGCCTTGGTGGCCGAATAGGGTGACGACGGATCGTAAGGCGTGGTCTCCGCGAACAGGCCCTCGTCCCCGAGCGACCCATAGACCTCGTCGGTCGAGACGTGGAGGAAACGGAAACACCCGCGCGGCTCCGGCAGCGATGCCAGGAACGCCCGCGAGGCCTCCAGCATGTTGAAGGTGCCGAGCACATTGGTCTCGACAAATACCTGCGAACCGTCGATCGACCTGTCGACATGGCTCTCGGCTGCGAGGTGAATGACCGCGTCGGGCCGATGCCGCTGAAACAGGGCATCCATCGCCCCGCGATCGCGGATGTCGGCCTGCTCGAAACGATAGCGCGGGTCGCGGTCGATCCCGGCCAGCGACGCCGGGTTCGCCGCATAGGTCAGCGCATCGACGTTGACCACCTCGTGTCCGAGGTCGGCGACGAGATGGCGGACGACAGCCGATCCGATGAAGCCGCAACCGCCGGTGACCAGGACACGCATGAATCAGGTCCCGACGGAGAATGAAGGCGGCAGTTCGCGCAGGCGCGGGGCGGCGCGGTCGGCCTCCTTGAGGAAGGCTTGACTGGCTGGGACGCCCCAGTCGATGCCGAGGTCGGGGTCGTCGAAGGCGATGGCCCGCTCGTGCTCGCGGGACCAGAAATCGGTGACCTTGTATTCGATTTCCGAGTCCGGCTCGAGCGTGCAGTAGCCATGGGCGAAGCCGGGCGGCACCCAGACCTGGCGCCAGTCGTCGGCAGACAGTTCGATGGCGACATGCCGACCGAAGGTCGGCGAGCCGACACGGATGTCAACGGCCACGTCGCGCACCTTGCCCCTGACGCAGCGCACCAGCTTGCCCTGCGCACGCGGTGGCACCTGGAAATGCAGCCCGCGCAGCGTGCCGACCACAGCCGAAACCGCATGATTGTCCTGCACGAAGCGGACGCCTGGAAATCGCTCCTCGAAGCGGTCGGTGCGGAAAGTCTCGGCAAACGCGCCGCGCGAGTCGCGATGCACCGAGGGTGTGACCACGAAGACGCCGGGGAGTGAAGTTTCCTCGAATTTCAAAGGCGACATCCCGCTTCTGGCATCACCATTACAAGGCGGGAATAGTGGTGGGTGCGACAGGGATCGAACCTGTGACCCGCTGATTAAGAGTCAGCTGCTCTACCAACTGAGCTACGCACCCACGCCGACGAACGCCGGATGGCGCGCATATAGCCACAGCGTTCCGGCCTGTCCAGCCCGAAAACCGGCCACTTCACCGCACGTTTGGGCAGGCTATCAGGCGATGAGCACGCCTTCGGCGATCTTCACCGCGTTGCCGCCGATCCGACCCGCCGTCATCCGGCCCTCTCTGGTGTCGATATCGAGCCGGATGCGCGACGGCCGACCCATCTCGACGCCCTGCTCGATCCAGAACCGAGTCGTCGGACCACCGCCGGCCTCCGCGAGCGCAGCCGCGCCCGAAAATGCGGCGACGGCTGAGCCGGTCGCCGGATCCTCGGCGATGCCGAGATGCGGCGCGAACATGCGGGCGTGGAAAGCGCTGCCCGGCAGCGTGCCGCCGCGGCAATAGACGAAGGCGGCCGCCGACAGCGCCTCGACGGGGCCGGTGATCTCCACCCAGAGCCGCTCGTCCATCCGGGCGCGACCGGCCGCCGCAAGGCCGGCGACGGGCACGAGCACATACGGTACGCCGGCCGACCAGAGCGACGGCCTGTGGTCGCCGAAACCGAGATCGGCGGTTTCGAGCCCCAGGGCTCTCGCCACGGCGGCATCCGTGCCAGAAAATGGCAGGCGCTCGGGCAGGCGCGGGAGGGAGAAGGCCGCGAAACGCCCCTGCCCGTCCTGCGAGACGGTGCAAGGAACGGGGCCGACCGTTTCCTCAAGCACGAAATCGCCCTCGATCCCGTCGCGTTCGGCCAGCGCGATCGCCCCGCCGACGGTCGGATGACCGGCGAAAGGCAGTTCGTGGCGTGGCGTGAAGATGCGGATGCGCGCCTTGTGCGCGGCATTGTCCGGCGGCAGCACGAAGATCGTCTCCGACAGGTTGAACTCGCAGGCGATCGCCTGCATCGCCGCGGTGTCCAGCCCGTGCGCGTCGAACACGACCGCCAGGGGATTTCCTGCGAGCGGCCGGTCGGAAAACACGTCGTAGACGGCATAGGCGCGGCGCGGCATCGGCAGACCTCCGGAGAATATGACCGAGATTTAATTTGAAATCCGGGCCTGCAGGGATGATGTGTCATGCGAAGGGACTCGAAACAGGGCCTTTGAGGAGGTCCGAATGGACCAGATCGTCCGCCGGACCCGGCCGCAGGACACTGCCGAGATCGAGGCCGCATTGTCTCTCGACAAGCTCGACGCCGCGCGCCCGCGCCGCCGACGCTGGATATGGCCCGTGGCCATCATCCTCTTCGCCGTGGTCGCCTATGCCGGCTGGACGTGGCAGTCGGCAGGAACCGGCGAAATCTCATTCCAGACAGTGCCGGCAGAGCGCGGCAACCTGACCGTCGAGGTGTCCGCCACCGGCACGTTGCAGCCGCTGACCCAGGTCGACATATCGTCCGAGCTTTCGGGCGTCGTCCGCCAGGTCTTCGTGCAGGAGAACCAGCGCGTCGCGAAGGGCGACGTGCTGGCCGAGCTCGATACGACCCGGCTGGCTGCCCAGGTGGAGCGCGGCGAGGCCAATGTGAGCGCCGCCCGCGCCCGCGTGACCGAGGCGCGCACCACGCTCAACGAGGCCGAGCAGGCGCTGGGCCGCGCCACGCAGCTTTCCGAGCGCGGCATGACCACCACCCAGGCGCTGGAGACGGCGACGGCGGTGCGCGACCGCGCGGCCAGCGCTCTGGAGGTCGCAACCGCGAATTTCGCCATCGCCGAGGCCGAGCTGAAGCTGCAGCAGGCCGATCTCGACAAGAGCCGCATATATGCCCCGATCGACGGCGTCGTGCTGACGCGCTCCGTCAATCCGGGCCAGACCGTCGCCTCCTCCATGCAAGCGCCGGTGCTGTTCGTGATCGCCGCCGACCTGTCGAAGATGGAGCTGAAGGCGGCGATCGACGAGGCGGACATCGGCGGTGTGGTGGCCGGCCAGAAGGCGCGCTTCACGGTCGACGCCTTCCCCGAGCGCAAGTTCGACGCGGCGATCCGCGACATCGCCTTCGCCTCGGTCGCGACAGAGGGCGTGGTCACCTACGATGCCCGCCTCGACGTCGACAATGCCGAACTCCTGCTGCGTCCCGGCATGACCGCGACCGTGTCGATCGTGACGCGCGAGGCCAATGAAGTGGTGACCGTTCCGGCCGCTGCCTTCCGGTTCCGGCCGCCGGTCGTGCAGCAGAGCCAGGGCTGGAGCCTCGAGCGCCTGTTCATGCCGCGTATGCCGCGCGGCCAGGGACGGCGCGAGCCCGCAGTCTCGCCCGACGGCTCGCGCACGCTCTACGTTCTGCGCGCCGGCAAGGCGGAGCCCGTCAAGGTCCGCACCGGATCGACCGACGGCGAGCGCACCGAGATCGTCTCCGGCCTCGACGCCGGCGACCAGGTGGTGATCGGCCTTGCACGCGCCGGTGGCGGCGGCAACAGATGACCGCCCCCGCGCTCATCGCCTTCGAGAAGGTCTGGAAGACCTACGGCGAGGGCGAGGCCCGCGTGCACGCGCTGGCAGGCGTCGACCTGACGATCCGGCGCGGCGAGTTCGTGGCGATCATGGGACCGTCCGGTTCGGGCAAATCGACGGCCATGAACATCATCGGCTGCCTCGACACGCCGACCGCCGGCCGCTACGGCTTCCAGGGCATCGACGCCGGGCGCCTCGACCGCAACCGGCGCGCGATGCTGCGCAATCTCTACATCGGCTTCGTCTTCCAGGGCTACAATCTGCTGGCCCGCACGACGGCAGCCGAGAACGTCGAGCTGCCGCTGATCTACAGGGGCGTGCCAGCCTCGGAGCGCCGGCCGCTGGCGATGCGCGCGCTGGCGCAGGTCGGTCTTACCGGCCGAGAAAACCATACGCCGGCGGAACTTTCGGGCGGACAGCAGCAGCGCGTGGCGATCGCCCGCGCCATCGTCACCAAGCCGACGCTGCTCGTGGCCGACGAGCCGACGGGCAACCTCGACACGGCGCGAAGCCACGAGATCATGGACCTGCTGACCGGCCTCAACGAGGAACTCGGCCTGACCATCGTCATGGTCACGCATGAATCCGATGTCGCGGCCTATGCCCAGCGCACCATCGGTTTCCTCGACGGGCACGTCGACACCGATACGGCCCGATCGGAGGAGGCCGCCTGATGATCTGGGAAACCATCAAGCTCGCGCTTCGGTCGGTGCGCCGCAACGTGCTGCGCTCGGTCCTGACCCTGCTCGGCATCGTCATCGGCGTCGCCGCCGTCATCGCCATGATCACCATCGGCTCGGGCACCACCGAGAAGGTGAAGGCCGACATCGCCAAGCTGGGCTCGAACCTGCTCGTCGTGCGCGCCGGCCGCCCGCCGGTGCCGGGCGCAGCTCCGTCGCGCGCCGTGCGTGAATTGAGCGACAAGGACATCGAAGCGCTGAACCGCAACCTCACTGGCGCCCGCGCGGTCTCCGGTTCGTCGCAGAAGATGGTGCGGGTGGTGTTCGGCACCGAAAGCCTGTCGACCCAGGTGACCGGCGCCGACACCGGCTTCTTCGAGGCCCGCAACTGGGCCGTCTCGTCGGGCCGGCCCTACAACGAATCCGAGGCGCGCGGCGGCACCGGCGTCTGCCTGCTCGGCGAAACGGTCCGCCAGCAATTCTTTGGATCGGGCGATCCGGAAGGGACGCTTGTGCGTGTCGGCAAGATGAGCTGCCGCGTGATCGGGTTGCTGGAGCCAAAGGGCTACTCGGGCTTTGGCCAGGACCAGGACAACGTTGTGCTGATGCCGCTGTCGACCTTCCAGCGCCGCATCGCGGGAAACCGCGACGTCGACAACATCTACGTGGCCGCCGAGGACGGCGTGTCGACCTCGCTCGTGCAGGAGCGGATTGAGAATGCGCTGCGCGACGCCCGCCGCATTCCGCCGGATGGCGAGGACGACTTCTCGGTCCGTGACATGACACAGGTGGCCGACACGATGGCGTCCGCGACCAGCGTCATGACCGGCATGCTCGGTGCGCTCGCCGCCGTCAGCCTGCTGGTCGGCGGCATCGGCATCATGAACATCATGCTCGTCTCGGTGACGGAGCGCACCCGCGAGATCGGCATCCGCCTCGCCATCGGCGCACATGAGCGGCACATCCTCGTCCAGTTCCTGGTCGAGGCGACCGTGCTGTCACTGCTCGGCGGGCTGATCGGCATCGTGCTCGGCCTCGCGCTGGCCGGCGGGGCGTCCTACGCGCTTTCCGTACCCTTCGTGCCGAGCATGGCCGTCATCCTGCTGGCAGTGGGTTTCTCCGGGGCCATCGGCATGATCTTCGGCTTTTTCCCGGCCATGCGCGGCGCCCGCCTCGATCCGATCCAGGCTCTGAGGCACGAATAGTCAGGGCTGGGCGGCGTTCTTCGCGGGGTCGGACCCGAGCGCCTTGCCGATCACCCATTTGACCGTAAGCCCCTGCACCACGATCGAGAAAATGACCACCGCATAGGTCACGGCCAGCAACACCGGCTTGGCCTCGTTGTCCGGCAGCGAAAGCGCCAGCGCGACGGAAACGCCGCCCCTCAGCCCGCCCCATGTCATGATCGGGATCGAACCGGCGGTGAACGTCTGCCGGACAGCGAGCAGCGTGATCGGGGCGGCGACCGAGGCCAGCCGGCCGATCAGCACGACCGGGATCGCCAGCAGCGCCAGCCAGGCGTAGTCCGGGTGGAAACTCAGAACCAGCACTTCCAGCCCGATCAGCAGGAACAGCAGGGAGTTCAGGACTTCGTCGACTACCTCCCAGAAGCTGAACATGTACTGCTGCACCTTCTCGCTCATCGACACGTCCGTGCCGTGGTTGCCGATCAAGAGCCCCGCGACCACGACGGCGATCGGGCCGGAAATGTGCAGCCGGACCGAGATCGCATAGGTGGCGGCACAGACCGCCACAGAGATCAGCACCTCGACGACGTGATCGTCGATCGCCGCCATGGCGCGGTGGCCGAGCCAGCCGGCCAGAAGGCCGAAGATCACCCCGCCTCCGCCTTCGACGAGCAGCAGTTCGGCGACATGCGCAGCGGTCAGCGCCTCCTCGGCATCAGAGCCTGTCGCGACCGCCGCCGCGACAAGGACGCCGAACGCCACCACGGCGACGCCGTCATTGAACAGCGCCTCGCCGGCGATCTTCGCCTTCAGCGACTCGGGCACGGTGACAGTCTTCAGAAGGCTGAGCACCGCGACCGGGTCGGTCGGCGATATCAGCGCTCCGAACACGAGCGCCCATGGCAGCGGTATTTGCATGCCGACAAGGCCCGAGACGAACCAGAGCAGCACGCCGACGATGACCGTCGAAATGACCACGCCGAACGTCGCCATGAGCGCGATCGCCCACTTCTGGTCACGCAGCTTGTCGAGTTCGACATGCAGGGCGCCGGCGAACAGCAGGAAAGCCAGCATGCCATTCATGATCGTGTCGTAGAAATCGATCTGCGAGACGATCGCCTGCAGGCTGGCAGTCAGCGCCACGCCCGGTATCAGGCGTTCGGCGAGCAGGAGCATGAACGACGCGCCGAGGCCCATGATGAGCAGGCCGATCGTGTGCGGCAACCTGACGAAGCGCAGGTTGAGCCAGCCGAACAGCGCCGAGAGCGTCAGCAAGAGAGCGATCAATTCGAAGATGGACAGACCCGACTGGGTCGAAAACAGTGTGATTGTGTCCGACACGATCTATGCTCCCCGGGTCGGCGGTTCGCCCGCCTGCATGTTCTCGAAATGCCATTGCATGAACGGGATCATGTGAGGCGACAGGCCCTGCGGCCGATCGCCAGCCCCGGTCAGGACAACCGGTCCGGTGATCTCGGGTTCGACCTCGCGCGCGACGAAGGCCTCGATCGCAGCCGCAAGCTCGGCCGCCGGTCGGTCCAGGCGATAGCGTCTGAAGACGACGACGCCGTGCGCGCCGGACCAGAGATGATAACCGTCGTCCGGGCGCGCCTCCGCCAGGTCGATGCCCGTTTCCTCCAGCACCTCCCGGCGCATGTTGAGGTCGACATCGACCATGCCGCCAGGAAAGTCCGACGCCTCGAAGGACCCGGCGGAGAAGTAGACGCGGCCGGCCGCCGCCGTGTGCTGGCCCATCCTCACCGCCACCAGCGCGCCGTCGGACCCGACGAGGGCGGCATGCGCGAACGCATGACGGGCGCCGGCCGGCTTGTGACGCCGCCAGTAGAGCAGCGTGGCGAAGCGCACGGAGTGAGCACGGCCGACCAGCGTCCGGCCGTCGAGGCCGAGCTCGGAATGCATCATCATCCGCCCGTCGAACAGCGCCGGATTCGCGGCGAATTCCTTCTGCCAGTTCGCCTCGATCGCCGCGGCGTGCTCGATCTCGAACAGGTGCGGAGACGGATCGAGCCGCACAGATACGCGGTCGATTGCAACGATCCGGCCCTCGGGAATCTCGCCCGCCATGGTCAGGCGATGTCGAGCGTCACGGCGACCGGGCAATGGTCGGACGCCTTCGGACGGTCCCAGCCGATGCGGGGGAAGCGTTCGACTTCCTGACCCTGCGGGAACGGCGTCCGCCACGGCTGGCCGTTGCGGATGATGTCCGGTTTCGCCTTGCCGTTCACCCGCGACAGATGCGGCGAAAGCAGGATGTAATCGAGCTGACACAGATGCCGCTCCTGAGGTCCGCGCGTGTGGTAGAGCGTCCAGCGATCGAGTTCCGGCAGCCTTTCGACCACATTCTCGGCGAAGCCGTCGCCGAGCAGGACATCAAGGCTCGACTGCTCTTCCCTGACCGGCTGGAAGCGGTAGCCCGACCAGGCATCGCCCTCGATCAGGATGCGTTCGCGGTAGTCATTGAGGTCGCCGCAGATCACCCATCGCTTGTCGCCCGAAAAGTCCTTGCCGAACCTGTCCTGGATGATGCGCCGTACGGCGCTAGCCTCGGCGATGCGGACAGGCATGGATGCCTCGCGCCCGGGGACACCGTCGCGCGGCCCGCCCATCGACTTGAAGTGCACCGAGTAGATCGTGAGCGGCAATCCGCCGACCTTGATGTCCACCTCCAGGCAGTCGCGGCGGAAGATACGCTCGTTCTCCGCCTCGCCCATGGCTGCAAGCGCCGGCGTATGGAGCCCGAGATCGGCATAGGTGAGGTGCGCGTGGCTGGTCATGCGCACGAACTCGATCTTCTGGCCGTGCGCGGTCTCGTCGCGCATCATGATCGCCACGTCGATGCCGCGGCTGTCATTCCCGGTCGAGGTGTACTTGTTCCGATAGCCCTCGCCCACCATCTTGAAGAGGTAGCCGTATTCGAACGCCTTTAGCGCCTCGATGTTGTCGACCTCCTGCATGCAGATGATGTCGGCGCGCGCGGCTGCGATGGCGAGCGCCGTCAGCTGGCGGTTGTCGTCGGTGTGGGCGACCGCCCTCGCCTGTTCGAGTTGCCGGTATTCGGCTTCGCTGCGGATTTCGTAGAGAGCCAGCGACCGGTCCTGGTTCAGCTGGTTACGGAAACCTGAGAAATCGAAGCGATTCATCAGGTTTTCGACGTTGAAGGTGGCAAGGCGCAGCGACATGGCGCCGAGCTTTGCAACGCCGGGCGCGTGAAAGCAACCGGCCGCGGACGTTGCGGAACCTCGCGCATTCATGGCGCGTTCAGGTTGCGGACAATAGGGTTTCCATGGGTCGGTGTGCCGCGTGCGCACCGGCCGGTGACAGGAGATGAAAGATGAACGGATTTCTCGCTCGTGCGACGGTGGCCGGCGCCCTTGCGCTGGGCGGCATCGCCTTCGGCGCAGGCGCCGCGTCGGCGCAGAACTGCATGGGCCTTGGCGGCGGCACCGACTGCCCGCTCCAGCCTGGTGTGCCGCTTCAAGCGCAGCCCGGCAACCCGGGGCCGGGTGTATGGACCCCGCCGCCACAGCCGGGTTACGTCGCGCCGCCAAACAGGCGCTGGAACCGCGCGCCGGGCTATGGCGGCGGACACCCGGGCGGCTACTACGGTGGCGGCTATCACGGTGGCGGCTACTACTACGGCCCGGGCTACACCGATCGCTACGTTCCCGAGTACCGCCCGCGCTATCGCTACGCCGAGCCGCGCTACTACGAACCCGACTACGACGATCGCAGCCTGACGGCCGCGCACGTCCAGTGGTGCTTCGACCGGTACAAGACGTATCGAGTGTCGGACAACACCTACAAGCCGAGCAAGAACACGAGGCGGGAGTGCATCTCGCCCTACAGTTGAGGTTCGGCATCAGACGGGAAACGACGGGCGCCTTGCGGGCGCCCGTTTCGTTTCGGCCCGTGGTCGACTTGTTCCATGGTCGACTTGGCCGCTAGTCGACCGGACGTTCATCTCCCGTTCATCGGCGGTTCAGCCAGACCTCGCTAGCGTCGTCGTCGCGGGTGTTTGGCTGTTACTTCGGGACGAGGAGACGCAGCATGAAGACGGCATTGATACGCATGGCTTTCGCGGGCGCGCTGGCGCTGGGCGGCATGACCTTCGCCGGTGTCGGTACGGCGAGCGCGGCCTGTGTGCAGTGGGGCGGCGGCATCGTCTGCGGCAAGCCCGTGATGAAGAAGCGCCATTACAAGCGCCATCACGGGCCCCGCGTGGTGCTTCGCTTCGGCGAGCCCCGTTATCACTACGCCGACCCCTACCGGCCACGCTACTACGTCAAGCGGCGGCACTGGGGCCATGGCCATGCGGCGCCGCGCTGGCATGGCAATGGCTGGATGCTCCAGGGCCACGGCCGCTACTGATCTGGTCGGCGGCCCTCCGGAAACCGCGGGAAGCCGATCTTAAGGAACGTGTGCTATCCAAGATGGCCGTGGCGACGGACGCCACGGCGGTCATGGAATTGCAACATGGCGGATGCGGCCAGGAACATCGACGAACGCGAGCATCGACAGCGCGTGCTGAAAGGCGCGTCGATACTGACCGGCATCAACAATTCCGAGATACGATGCACGGTGCGCAACATGCACGACGGTGGCGCCGAGCTCAGGATCAGCGTCGGCTCGATCGTTCCCGGGGAGTTCCTGCTCTACGTGCCGATCGACGAGATCGGCTACAAATCGGTCGTACGCTGGCGCCATGGCGACCGGATCGGCGTGATGTTCGTCGGCACCGAGCCCAAGCCGCACTGGCACTACGGCTAGAGTTTACTCGAAGGCAACACCGACCATCGAGGCCGAGCGCCAGCGCACCGATGCGAGCCGCGCGCGTTCGTCGCCGCTGACCCGAAGGATGAAGCTCGACGGCACCGCCGACGCGTCGCCGAACGACAGCCGCGCGCCTGCATCATTCAGGTCGCGGACAGTACATTCGAAGGCGCCGTAGCCCTTGTTGAAGGTGAGCAGAGCGCCCTTGAGCACCCTGTTGCGGCGCGCGACACGCCGGTCCGCAGACGGAGCGGGCTGCGCTGCGATCATCTTCTCGCGGAGTTCAAGCATGAGACGTCTCCCGGTTGACGGGACACGCCATGCGAATTCCGTGCCGGCCGGATTTGTGCCGGAATGGGACGCTTGTTGAAGAAGGACGGCGGCGCGATGATCGCGCCGCCGGCTTTCGGGCAGGTTCCTGGCCGCGACCGGCCAGGAAGTGGTCGCGATCAGTTGCGCGCCTTGTCGACAAGCTTGTTCTTGGCGATCCAGGGCATCATGCCGCGCAGCTTGGCGCCGACTTCCTCGATCTGGTGCTGGTCGTTGTTGCGGCGGATGCCCTTGAAGCGCGACATGCCGGCCCGGTACTCCTGCATCCACTCGGAGGTGAACTTGCCGGTCTGGATGTCCTTCAGCACGCGCTTCATCTCGGCCTTGGTCTCGGCGGTGATGATGCGCGGACCCGAGACGTACTCGCCCCACTCGGCGGTGTTCGAGATCGAGTAGTTCATGTTGGCGATGCCGCCCTCGTAGATGAGGTCGACGATCAGCTTCACTTCGTGCAGGCACTCGAAATAGGCCATCTCAGGCGCATAGCCGGCCTCGACCAGCGTCTCGAAGCCGGCCCGGATCAGCTCGACCAGGCCGCCGCACAGCACGACCTGCTCGCCGAACAGGTCCGTCTCGCATTCCTCGCGGAAGTTGGTCTCGATGATGCCCGAACGGCCGCCGCCCACGCCGCAGGCGTAGGAAAGCGCGAGATCGAGCGCATTGCCCGAGGCGTCGTGGTTGACCGCGACCAGGCACGGCACGCCGCCGCCCTTCTGGTATTCGCCGCGCACGGTATGGCCGGGGCCCTTGGGCGCGATCATGACGACGTCGATAGTGTTCTTGGGCTCGATCAGGCCGAAATGCACGTTAAGGCCGTGTGCGAACGCGATGGCCGCGCCGTCACGGATGTTGGGGGCGATCTCGTTCTTGTAGATGTCGGCCTGCAGCTCGTCCGGCGTCGCCATCATCATCAGGTCGGCCCACTTGGCTGCCTCGGCGACGGTCATGACCTTCAGGCCGTCGGCCTCGACTTTCTTGGCGGTGGCCGAACCGGCCTTCAGGCCGACGGCGATTTCCTTTGCGCCGGAATCCTTCAGGTTGAGCGCATGCGCTCTGCCCTGCGAACCATAGCCGATGATGGCGACCTTCTTGCCCTTGATGAGGTTCAGGTCGGCGTCACGATCGTAATAGACACGCATTTTCAGTCGTTTCCTTGCCTAGAGTTGATTCATTGTGTGAGGCGGATTCCCGGACCGGCGCCAGCCGCTCCGAAAAGGGTGAGGAACTGGTCCGTGGCCCGGCGCGCGTCCCGCGCGATCTCGTCTCGTCCGGGTTTCAAGCCGTCGCCAAGCAACAGGCGGATCTGCACGTCGCGACCGACCAGTCCGAAGAAGGTGCGGAAGGCTTCCTCCGCATCGTCGAAGGCAATCAGGCCGGCATCGCGCGCGGCCTCCAGAAGCGGCTTCAGTCGCTCGCCGATCGCAAAGCGGCCGTTGGCCAGCACGATCCGGCCAAGCGTGTCGCCGCCCGAGGCAGCCTGTCCGATCGCCACACGGTTGAGAGCGATGGACGTCTTCGAGGAAATCACGGTCAGCCAGTTGGCGGCGAAGGCCTCGAGGCTGGCGGCGAGCGCCGACGCGTCGAGCCTGGCGCGGTCATAGTTACCGGCGCGGACCTTCGACGCCTGCCAGCGGACCGTGGCTGCGAGCAGCCCGTCCCGGTCCCCGAACCACTTGTAGAGAGTCTCCTTAGAGCAGGAGGCGCGCCGTGCCACGGCCGTCATGGTCAGCGCGTCGCCGCCTTCGACGAGCAGCTCGAGAACGGCATCAAGCACCTCTGCTTGACGTTCGCTCGGCTCCTGCGGGGAAATGGAAGACTGCTGGTTCAAGCGCCGTACCGTACGTTACGGTTCGGCGATGTAGCGGGACTTCACGCGACGCGCAAGGGGTGGTTCAGACGTGCGTCGCAAGCATGCGCCAGTCCGGCTCCCGCAGGCCGATAGTCGAGAACGGATCGACCAGTGTGCCTGACACCATGGACGCCAGGAGCCTCGGTGCCGGCGGCACCCGCGCCACGGTCGCCACCAACCGGTCGCGGAGAAGCGGAAGCAGCGTCGAGTCCGACTGGTAGAATGGCGTGAACATGTACGACAGCGCCTGGAAGGTACGAACGTGGCGACGACGCGCCCGGCAGTAGGCATCGAGCGCCGCAGGCGTGTCGCCCGGGCTTTCCAGCGAATGCGCCAGCGCCGCCGCGTCCAACAGCGCCATGTTTGCGCCCTGCCCAAGCTGCGGGCTCGTCGAATGCGCCGCGTCGCCGATCACCGCCAGCCGGCGGCCGGTCGGTCGAGCCAGCGTGTGATGACCGTATCGCGCCAGCGTCAGCTGATCGAAATCGTTGATCTGTTCCAGATAGACGCGGCACGCCGGCCACAGCCCTGCGACCCGCTCTTTCCAGGCGTCGATGCCTGCGGCGCGGACAGCGTCCGCATCGCCGGGCTTGAGGCTCCAGAAGAACGCCGCCATCGGCTCCGAACCGGCGACCGGGCGGCCGATCGGCAGAACGCCGATCATCACGCTCGCCCTGTCGTAGCGTTGCAGCAGTGCATGCGGGTCGAACCCCTGCCCGCGCCAGCCGAGCGACGCCCAGAAGGCGCCATAGGCAAGTGGTCGCGGTTCGGACGTCCATCGCACGCGGCGGCGGAGCCTGGAGCGTGACCCGCTGGCGTCGACGACCAGATCGAACGGACCCATCGACCGGCCCGATTGACCAACGAGCCGCGCGCCGCCCGGTCCGTCCGCGATGTCGCCGACGTCGAAACCCGTCTCGACCGCGATTCCATCCCGTCGTGCAGCATCATGAAGCACGCCGAACAGGGCGGCGCGGTGCACGGCAAGACCAAAGCGCCCGCCGGGTGCCGCATCGTAGCGCACATCCAGAACTGTCCGACCGGTCCGCGCGTCCTCACCCTTCAGGCGGTCGATGCGACTGCCAAGAGCGAGGATGTCAGGCAGGAGGCCAAGTGTCGCGAGTACGGCGAGTCCGGTGGGCTGCAGGATCAGCCCCGACCCCACCGGCGCCGGCGCAGCGAAGCGTTCAACGACCGTGACCCGGTGACCCGCACGATTCAGGAAGAGAGCACAGGCGAGCCCTGCCGGCCCCGCGCCCACGACACCGATGTCGAGCTTGCGGGTCATGCGTCCAAGACGGCATCCGCTTGGCGGCAGTGCGCGACGATCCGCTCAGCAATTCGAGGCATCAGCGAGACGGGCAGATCGTGTCCCCATCCGGGAATCGTCTCAAATGCCGAGCCTGCGATGCGCCGATGCGTATCGCGACCGTTCTCGACGGGAACGAGCGGATCGGCCTCGCCATGCAGGACGAGCGTCGGGACGTCGATGGCCTTCAGGAGCGCGGCGCGGCTGCCGTTGGCGACAACCGCCGCCAGTTGCCTGAGGAAGCCGGCGGGATGATACGAACGGTCGAACGACGCGCCGACCAGGGCCCTCAGGTCGGCCTCGGATGTCTCGAAGCCGGTGCTGCCGATCGCCCTCAGCGTTTCCATGCCGAAGCGGATCGCCGCCTCGCGGTCGACGCCCTGCGGGCGTGGCCGCGTCATCACGGAAATCACCTGTCGCGAAGGCCCCGGCAGACCGCGGACGCCGCTGCTCGACATGATGGAGGTAAGGCTTCGGCAGCGTTCCCCGTGCCTGCCGGCAACGATCTGGGCGATCATGCCACCCATCGACGCGCCGACAATGTGAGCCCGCCCGACACCCAGTGCATCGAGCACGCCGACCGCGTCGAGTGCCATGTCGTCAAGCGAATAGGGGGCGCCTCCCGGGAAGCCGAGCCTTGCCCGAAGCAGCATCCAGCCGAGGCTCACCTTTCCCGACATCTTCTGCGACAGGCCGATGTCGCGATTGTCGAAGCGGATCACCCGAAATCCGCCGTCCGCCAACCGGCTGCGGAAATCGTCGCTCCAGGCGATCATCTGAGTGGCGAGGCCCATGATCAGCAGAATGGCGGGCGCGTCCCTGTCGCCGACCTCGTCATAGAAAATGTCGAGGCCGTTGGCCTTGATCTGCGGCATGACTGCGTACTCGGCCCCTGCGACGCCGCAGGTCTAGACGCTTTCGCGGCAGGGTTGAAGTGCTGCAGCGTCGCGGCTGCAGCCCCCTGCCGTGTCAGATGACCACCTGCGTCCCAATCTCGACGACGCGGCCGGTCGGAATGTGGAAATAGCCTGTAGCGTCGGACGCATTGCGCGCGAGCGCAGTGTAGAGCTTCACCTGCCAGCCCGGCATGGTCGAAGCATCGTTGGCCTTGAGCGAGCGCCGCGACAGGAAGAACGACGTGGTCATGATGTCGTACTTCCAGCCTTGCTTGCGGCATGCGGCAAGCCCCCGCGGGACGCTCGGCTGCTCCATGTAGCCGAAGGAGAGCGTGACGCGCGTGAACAGGTCGTTGACTGATTCCATGCGGACCCGCTCACCGTCCGGCATGGACGGCACGTCGGTCGTCTCGACGGTCAGGATGACGTTGTGCTCGTGCAGCACCTTGTAGTGCTTGAGGCTGTGCATCAGCGCCGTCGGCGCGCTGGTCGGGTCGCTGGTCAGGAAAATCGCGGTGCCGGGCACGATCTGCGGCGGCTTCTTGGCGATCTCTCCCGCCAGAAAGTCGAGCGGCACCTCGTTGCGGCGCGTCTTCAGGAAAACGAGCCTGCTGCCGCGCTGCCAAGTCCACATGATCGTGACAAGAACGGCAGCAAGGGCGATGGATACCCAGCCGCCGTCGGCGATCTTCAGCGAGTTGGCGATGAGGAACGCGGCCTCGAGCGCGAGAAAAGGCGCGACAAGGACGATCACAAGCCACAGCGGACGTTTCCAGACACGGCACGCGACGATCATGAGCAGGATGGCGGTGACGATCATGACGCCGGTGACCGAGATGCCGTAGGCGGCGGCGAGCGCGCTGGACGAACCGAATTCCGCTACCAGGATGAGGACGCCGACCAGCAGGATCAGGTTGACCTGCGGCATGTAGATCTGCCCGAGCTGCGTATCCGACGTGTGCCGGATCTCCATGCGCGGGAGGAGGCCAAGCTGGATCGCCTGACGCGTCAGCGAATAGGCGCCGGTGATCGTCGCCTGGCTGGCGATGACGGTCGCGGCGGTGGCCAGCACGACCATCGGCAGCGTCGCCCAGCCGGGCACCATCTGGAACAGCGGCTGGCCGACAGCGCCACCGTGCCCGAGGACATAGGCGCCCTGGCCGAAATAGCTGAGCAGCAATGCCGGGAAGACAAGCGCAAACCAGGCGAGCACGATCGGCTTGCGACCGAAATGGCCGAGGTCGGCATAAAGCGCTTCCGCACCGGTGACGGCCAGGAAGGCTGCCCCGAGGACGATCAGCGAGAGGCCCGGATTGTCAATCAGGAAGAAGGTGGCTTCGAGCGGGTTGAGCGCCTCCAGCACCTGCGGCTGGTCGATGATGTGCACGAGGCCGGAGACGCCAATCGCGATGAACCAGACGGCGGTGACAGGTCCGAAAACGCTCGCCACCCTCGCGGTGCCGAAGCGCTGGACCGAGAAGATGCCGACGAGGATCACGATGGTGATCGGCACAACGAACTGCGAGAGGCCGGGCGCAGCAACTTCCAGGCCCTCGACGGCAGACAGGACGGAAATCGCCGGTGTGATGATCGCATCGCCGTAGAACAGCGCCGCGCCGACCATGCCGAGACCGACGATGGCCGGCGCCCACTTGCCGGAATTGCGGCGTGCGAGCGCCATGATCGACAGCGTACCGCCCTCGCCCCGGTTGTCGGCGCGCAGCACGAACAGCGCGTATTTCACGGAAACGATAAGCGTAAGTGCCCAGACGATGATGGACAGGATGCCGATCACGTCGTCCGGAGACGGCGCGGCATCGTCGCCGGCGACGCTCCGGAGCGCCTCCCTCAGTGCGTAGATCGGGCTGGTGCCGATGTCGCCGTAGACGACGCCGACTGCTCCCAATGCGAGGGCCGCGGTGGAATTCTTGTGTGAAAGCTGAAGGTTGCCGGCGGCAGCCGCATCGGCGCGCGAGGCGCCATTCTGACTGGACATGGCTCTGCTCCCTCCTGAGGAGCGGGCCGGGCTTCTAGGCCTGCTGCATCGCAACAACAAATGCTGCTTTGCGATAGCTCAGTGCATTCGTCATGCGCCCGGAGCACGGCTCGGCGTCAGAAACGCTGCACTGCAACAAAGGTTCAACACCGCGACAATCCGCGACTTCGACCAAAGTCTAACTGCCCATCGGACGCCTGATTCACGCTGCTGAGGCTTGCGGATGCGCACATCCTGTGGCGCAGTGAAGACATCTTGCGGGAGAAGCCTTTCGTGGATGCATCCCTTGGAAATCAGGGCGTCCTGTGGCGCAATGACAAGCGCTGGCTGTGGCTGCTGTCGGTGCTGGTCCCGGGCTTGCCGGCGCTTGGCGCCGCCCTCGTCCTGACCGGATACGGTCACGGCTGGGCATGGCTGTCGCTTTTCATCACCTACGGCTGCATCACGATCCTCGACACGCTGGTCGGCGAGGACCCGTTCAACCCGCCGCAGGAACTGGTGGAGAAGCTGAGCGAGGACCAGTGGTATCGATGGTTGCTGTTTGCCGCGCTACCGGTCTACGCGCTTTCGCTCGGCATGAGCATCATCGCGGTCGGCGTCCTCGATCCGCCCTTCTGGACGTGGCTCGGCCTCGTACTAGGCGCCGGCGCGGTCTCTGGCACGGCTCTCGTGGTTGGCCATGAACTCGGCCACAAGCCGGGCTGGGCCGATCAGCTCGGCGGCAAGCTCGCCTGCGCGCTCTCCGGCTATGCGCATTTCTGCATCGAGCACAATCGCGGCCATCACGTGCATGTCGCAACGCCCGAGGACCCGGCGTCGTCGCGTTATGGCGAAAGCCTCTATGGGTTCGCGCTGCGCGAGCTTCCGGGCGCGCTGATGCGTGGCTGGCGGCTCGAACGGAAGCGGCTGGAGAAGAAGGGCCTGACCTTCTGGCACTGGAGGAACGACCTGCTGCAGGGCTACGCGCTGCATCTGTCGGTGGTCGTCGCATCTACCGCCGCCTTCGGATGGCGGATGCTCGTGTTCTTCGTCGTCCACGATCTCTTCGCCTGGTTTCACCTGACGATGGCGAACTATGTGGAGCACTATGGCCTGCTCAGGCAGAAGCGGCCGGACGGGCGCTACGAACCCTGCGAGCCGCACCATTCGTGGAACACCAACCACATCGTCTCGAACCTGGCGCTTTTCCACCTGCAGCGCCACTCGGACCATCACGCCAACCCGCTGAGGCCCTACCAGGCGCTGCGCAATTTCGACGACCTGCCGCGCTTGCCGTCGGGCTACGCCGGGACCTTCCTGCTGGCGACGATCCCCCCGCTCTGGTTCAAGGTGATGGACCCGAAAGCGCTGGCCTGGGCCGGAGGAGACCTGGAAAAGCTCAACCGACTCCGACCTACCTGACGACGGTCAGCCGCTCGGCGGCGCGGGTGATCGCCGTATAGAGCCAGCGCTGGCGCGTTTCCTTGAAGGCGAAGCTCTCGTCGAACAGCACGACTTCGTTCCACTGCGAGCCCTGTGCCTTGTGGACTGTCAGCGCGTAGCCGTAATCGAAATCGTCGTAGCGCTTCTTCGTCGTCCAGGGGATTTCCTCGTCCGGCGCTTCGAAGGCAGCCTTCAGCAGCTTGATCTTGGCCACGCCGCGGTCGGGATCGTCCTCTTCCGGAGAAACCAGAAGATTGATGCCCGGCTTCACGGTCTCGCGCGACGAGGTCATGACCTTCCAGAGCGAACCGTTGAGCAGGCCCTTGGCGGGATCGTTGCGCAGGCAGACCAGCTTGTCGCCTGCCTGCGGAAAGGCGGCGGAAAATCCCTTCAGTTCACGCAGTCGCTGGTTGTAGCGCCGCCGCGTGCGGTTGGTCCCGACCAGCACCTGGTCAGCCTTTAGGACCAGATCCTGGTTGACGTCCTCGCGCCCGATGACCCTGGCGGTACCGTAGTCGCCCTGCATGAACTCGCGGCCTTCGCGTACGTCCAGCGCCAAGCGGATGATCGGGTTGTCGCGCGCCTGACGATGGATCTCGGTCAGCAGGATGTCGGGTTCATGCTCGGTGAAGAATCCGCCGCCCGAAATCGGCGGCAGCTGGCCGGGATCGCCAAGCACCAGGATCGGCGTTCCGAAGGACATCAAGTCCTTGCCGAGCTGCTCGTCGACCATCGAGCATTCGTCGATGACCACCAGCTTGGCGCGGCTGATCGGGCTCTGCCGGTTGAGCGAGAAGGTCGGCGACATCGACGTCTTGCCGGTCGTTTCGTCCTCCACGGCTTCCTCGCCGCGCGGCCGGTAGATCAGCGAATGGATGGTCCGCGCATTCGATGCGCCCTTGGCCCGCAGCACCTGCGCCGCCTTGCCGGTGAAGGCGGCGAACTGCACCTGCCCGTCGACGTGCTCGGCGAAATGCCGCGCCAGCGTCGTCTTGCCGGTGCCGGCGTAGCCGAACAGCCGGAAGACCTGCGGCCGGCCGCTTTTGAGCCATCGGGCAACGGCCTTCAGCGCGGCGTCCTGTTGCGGGGAGAATTCCATGATCGGGTGAGACAGGATTCGCTGGCAGGCAGCAAGCCTTCAAGCCAGATCGGTTTGGGCGAAATCATTGCCTTTGTAGAGCAATGGCACCCCTTCCACCTTGGCGATGGCATAAGAAAAGCAATCGCCAAGATTTAGCTGCGCGGGATGGCCGCTGCCTTTTCCGTATCGGTCCCGCGCGACCGCCATCTCAGTCAGGTGTGACCGATCTATCGGTAGAATTGCGATCTCTGCCGCGTCGACAAATCGCACAACCTCTCCATTTGCCGAGGCGCAGCTTCCGCTCAATACCGCAAGCGCCATCGTCGTCTCAAACACCGAGATAGCCGAGGTGATCGGGCGCTCCGCGGTCTTCAACGCCTGAATCAATTGGGAGCGCTCCGGCTCGTTTTTCAGGATAGCGGTAAGCGCGGACGCATCGACGTACATGGCCTAGCTTTCCCAGAGTTCGTCAAAGAATGCCTTGTCTGTTACCGTCTGCGACCGAGGAAGCCGATCCAGCCGCTCAAGGAGAGGCCGAATTCGATCTTCCAGAGGCTGTTGTGGAACCCGGGCCTTCCGGTCCGCCTCGATTGCTTCGCGGGCCGCTTCCCTAATAGCAGTGGTGAGCGAGATGCCCCTGCTTTCCGCAAGCTCCCGCACCAGCGCATCGGTTTCCTCATCTTTTACGTGTATCACCATCGTATATAACATCCTAAAGTAGTTATGTAAAGATAGTATAGCGTATATAAATTAGGAACACAAGGAGAACACTTGAGCCATCTCACCCGAACCGCGCTCGATATTCGCGCGGCGTCATGCCTTTCACCGCCCTGAACTGACGGTTGAAATTGGCCAGCGAGCGATACCCGACGGCATCGGCGATGTGCGCGACAGGCTGGCGTGCGCCCGACAACAACGCACAGGCCTCGCCGATGCGCAGACGCTGGATGTAGCCGGTGATGGTGAAATGCGTGTGCCGGCGGAAAAGGCGATGAAGCCCCGAAACGCTCAGCGCCGCGACGGACGCCAGTTCGTCGAGAGAGAGTTCCTCGGCATAACCGATATGGATGCGATCCAGCACGCGGTCGATCCGCGACCGGTCGGCGCCGACGGTTTCCGCGGCGGGAGCACGGCTGGCGAGCGGGATCGCGCCGGTGTCCACCGCGAGATTGGCCAGGACCGTCAGCAGACCCGCCAGGCGCTCGGCCGCCGGAAGATGGAAGAGCCGCTCGACCAGCGGCCGCGCTGCGCTTGATGCCGGCTCGGAGAAGCGCAGCCCGTTCGACGCGCGTGCCAGCATGGCCCTGACAGGCCTCAGTTCGACGAAGGCTTCACAGGCCTTTTCCGCCCACTCGCCGCGGAACCAGAGCACCTTGGCGCTGTGCGGAGTGGCCTGATCGATCTTCGACGACGAGGCCCATGTGTGCGGCAGGTTGGGTCCGACCAGCACGAGATCCCCGTCGTCATATGCGCCGATATGGTCTCCGATGAAGCGCTGGCCGCGCGAGTTCAGCGTCAGCGTGAGCTCGAACTCCGGATGGTGATGCCATTGGAACGGGATGGCGTCTTCGAGGCTGCGATCGAGCATGGCCCACGACATGCCGTCGATCACCGGCACCTTCTCGAGAAGCGGCTTCATCCAGCACACAGCTCCATCACGAGGCCAGAATAGTATCAGTTTCGGCTCCGCGAGGACAACATGGGCTGCGACCGCCAGCTAGGATCATTCCATCGCAGGTCAGGGAGGAAGCCATGCAGCTGCAGGTCGTGAAGCGCGACGCTCATCCGCGCACGGAGAAGGTCACCACGCCTCTCAAGGACATCGTCAAGACCCTCCCGTTGCGCGTGCTTTCCGGGGAGGACTGGAAGCACTGGACGACCAGGGGCTACGTCATCGTCCGGCAGGCGGTTCCGGCCGCGAATGTCGAGCGTCTGGTCGATCTGTTGTGGAAGTTTGACGAGAAGGACCCGAATGACCCGTCGACCTGGTACGCGCCGCAGCGGCGCGACCACAAGATGAAGGAGCTGAACGGCACCGGGATGCTGGAGGTCTACAATCACCAGTTCCTCTGGGACAACCGCATGGAAAAGCGCGTCTACGACGCCTTTGTCGACATCTGGGACCGCGAGGACCTGTGGGTGGCGATCGACCGTGCCAATCTCAACCCGCCGAAGCGCAATCCCGGCAATCCCAACGGCTTCATCCATTGGGACGCTGATACGTCGATCAGCCCGTTGCCGATCGGCGTTCAGGGCGTGCTCTCCCTGAAGAAGCAGGACGGCGACGTCGGCGGCTTTCAGTGCATTCCCGAACTGTTCTACGGCTTCGACGAATGGGTGAAGACGCAGCCTGCGGACCGCGACCCGATGCACCCGGATACAGCCGGCCTGACGATTACCAACATCGACATGGAGGCCGGCGACCTCCTGATCTTCAACTCGCTCCTCGCCCACGGCGTGCGCCCCAATCATTCGAAGGATCGGGTACGCATGGCGCAGTACATCTCCATGTATCCCTCCAACGATGATGACGAGGCCGATCGCCTGGAGCGCATACGGCTGTGGCGCGAACGCGATCATCCGAAGCGCGACGCTTTCCCCGGCGACCCGCGCGAATGGGAGAGGAAGAACGCCGAGACCGCCCGCCTGACACCGCTCGGCGAAAAACTGCTGGGATTGAAGCGCTGGGGCTGAGAGGCCGGCGACGGCGCTATCGTTCCGGGTCGTTTTCCAGCGTGATCGGCTGGCCGTGCGGCGTGGCGTGCGCCGCGCGCTCCCACGCCGCTGCGAGGCTGTCGACGTCGTTGCGGCCTGCCATGCCTTTCGACGCCAAGAGGGTCTCCAGCGCGGCGAGCCAGCGTTCGTAATAGTCGTGGCCGTCTGCGGCCGCATGAGGCGCTTTCAGTTCCGCGGACAGCGCGTCGGCCCACTCGCTCCAGGTGAAGGCGCCACGCTCGTTAAGCGCGACGGCCAGCGCGAATGCCTGCGCCTGCCACGGCTCAGCGAAGACGGGTTCGTCGTCGGCCGCCGGCAGCAGACCGGCGAATGGCTCACGCCCGCTCAAGATAGCTTTCCCAGGCGTCGACAGAAACCGTCAGCGTCGGATCGCTGCCCTCGCCCCATATCTCGCGCCCGTCGAAGACGATCGTGTAGACCCGTTCGGGATTCTCACCCCGAGCATGCGCGTTGGTGTCCGGGAACACGTAGCCTTCGCGCACCGCCTCGACAGTGCCGTTCCGGCCACGCGCATAGCGTGGCAGACGCGTATGGCCTTCGGGGGTGAAATTCCGCGTCCGGACCCGGTCGCCGGCCTTGAAGAGCGCTGGCGTAGCGACCGGACGATCGCACGGCCCGCCCCGCGCCAAGACCACTGGCACGTCCGCCGCCGCCAGAACGCGTTTGGGCGGCCGCGATGCCCCAAGCGAGCGACCGGCAGCCCGTTCGGCGGAGGAAACGACACCGTGGCGCTCCAGGAGCGTCTCCAGTCCCTTGATCCATATCTCGTAATAGCTGGACGACAGGTAATCGACCGGGTGCCTGTTCTCTCGCGCGTGACGACTTTCGTCGATGTTCCAGTGGCCCATGGCACCCGAGCACAGCGTCAGCCCCAACGCCCGCTTTTCCCACTCTGCGTGGAAGGTCGGCTCGTCGGTCTCGGGGGCCACCGGCCCGAGCCCCATCTGCCCGCCGAGGTCGTGCGGCCCGTTCATGCGGCCCTCGCGAGGCCCGTGCCGATCATGCTGTCGCGGCTGACGGTGGCTGCGAGGCGCTCTTCGTCCCATCCCTCGGTGCCGGCAGGTCGCTGCGGCACGACGAGATAGCGAAGCTCAGCCGTCGAATCCCAAACACGGATTTGCTTCCCCGCCGGCAACTGCAGCCCGAACTCGGCGAGAACACCGCGAGGGTCGATCACCGCACGACTGCGGTACGGCGGCGCCTTGTACCAGACAGGCGGCAGGCCGAGGACGGTCCACGGGTAGCAGGAGCAGAGCGTGCAGACGACGAGGTTGTGCGTTTCGGCAGTGTTGAACACGGCTTGCATGTGCTCGCCCTGCCGGCCGGTGTACCCTAGAGAGGCGATCGCGCCCGTCGCGTCGCGCCTCAGCCAGTCCGCATAGGCCGGATCGGTCCAGGCCTTGGCCACGACGCGCGCTCCGTTCCGTGGGCCGACCTTGGTCTCGTAGGTTTCCACGATCGCATCGATCGCGGCCGGGTCGACCAGCCCTTTCTCGACGAGAATCGTCTCGAGCGCGCGGACTCGCGCATCCATCGGGTCGAGTTCGTTGTCGTGGTCGTGATCGTGTGACATGGCGCCAGAGTAAGAACAGACGTCGCTGCCGACAAGCGTCCCTCGATGACCGCCAGCCATTACACGGAAAAGGCATGCCGCTATCGTCTGCCCATGAGGATCCTGATTCTCGGCGCCAGCGGCTTCATCGGTTCGGCGCTCGCGCTGCACCTGGTCGCAAGGGGCCATCACGTCACCGGCGTCGCGCGGGACGTGGAGGCGGCGTCGCGACGATGGCCGGCGGTGAAATGGCGCAGGGCGGACATTGCCCGCATGACCCAGGCAGCCGATTGGACTGGGCTGCTCGCCGGCCACGACGCCGTCGTGAACTGCGCCGGCGCCCTTCAGGACGGCGCGCGCGACGACCTCGCCGCCCTGCAGGATCGCGCCATGCGCGCAATGTATGACGCGGCAAGGAAAGCCAGCCACATCATCGTGCAGATCAGCGCGCGCACTGACGCAGCCGGTGCGGACACGCCCTTCCTTGCCACAAAGCGTGCGGCAGACCGGGCGCTTGCAGCATCGGGCCTGCCCTACGTCATCTTTCGCCCGGCGGTCGTCGTCGGGCGCAACGCCCATGGCGGCTCGGCGCTGCTGCGGGCGCTGGCATCCCTCCCGTTCTTCACGCCGCTGGTCGATGCCGACGCGCCGATGCGTTTCGTGGCCATGGAAGACGTCGTGGAAGCAGTTGCCGACGCGCTGGAAGGGCGGATCGCGACAGGTTCCGACATCGACCTGGCGTCGCCGGAAACGCTGACGCTTGCCGAAGCGGTTGGCGTTCACCGCGCCTGGCTCGGCCTGGGCCCAGCGCCGGTCGTCGCCCTGCCTTCATTCGTCGGGCGCTTCGTCGCGCTATTCGCCGACGCCCTTGGCCATCTCGGCTGGCGCTCGCCGCTTCGTTCCACGGCGCTGACCGTCGCGGCCGGCGGCGTTACCGGCCACGCCCCGGCTGCTGCCCGGCCGATGCGGAATCTGGTGGACACGCTCACCACCCACCCTTCCGGCGTTCAGGACCTGTGGTTCGCGGGGCTCTATTTCCTGAAGCCGCTGCTCTTCAGCTGCCTGAGCCTGTTCTGGACACTCTCTGGCCTGATCGCGCTCCTTCACTTCGACGCTTCTTCGGCACTCCTCGTCACCGCTGGCGCGACGCCCGGGTTGGCGGCAGCGATTACCGCCGCAACCTCGCTGGCCGACATCCTTCTGGGCCTCGCCGTCATAGTCCGACGATGGGCAGTCCGGGCGCTGCAAGGAATGGTGGTGCTCTCATTGGCTTATCTCGCCGGGGCGACGCTCTTCGCCCCTTCGCTTTGGCTCGACCCTCTCGGGCCGCTCGTGAAGGTGCTTCCGTCGATCCTGCTCGCCTGTGCCGCCTGCGCCATTTTCGAGGAGAGGTAGCGGTGGAAAACCTGCTTCGCGTCGCACACGTCCTCGGCGCGACCGTGCTGTTCGGCACCGGCGCCGGCATAGCCTTCTTCATGGTGATGGCGCACCGGACGCGTGATCCCGCGCTGATCGCCCATGTGGCCTCGACGGTGGTGATCGCGGACATGTTGTTCACGGCAACTGCTGTGGTGCTGCAGCCGATCACCGGTATCTGGCTGGCGCTCGAAGTCGGCTGGCCGCTGACCGAAAGCTGGATCGTTCTGTCGCTGGCTCTCTACGTCTTGACCGGCGTCTTCTGGTTGCCGGTCGTCATCATCCAGATCAGGCTCCGCGATCTTGCCAGGCAGGCAGCGATGGCCGGGGCACCCCCGTCCGACCGCTATCGCTATCTATATCGCGTCTGGTTCGCCTGCGGCTTCCCGGCCTTCTTCGCGGTTGCGACGATCTTCTGGCTGATGCTGTCCAAGCCGACGCTCTGGTAGGTGGTCGTCAGCGCAGCATGGGCCACAGCGTCGCCGCCAGCAGGATGCCCATCGAGACGTTGAACCACTTCAGCCGCACCGGGTCGGCCAGAAAGCCGCGCAGGGCCGTGCCGAACCCCGCCCAGGTCGAGACGCTCGGCACGTTGACCGCAGCGAAAGCGAGCGCAATCAGCATGACCGACAGGAACGGGCGCTCCGGGTTCGTGTAGACTGCCATCGCCGTTATCGCCATGACCCAGGCCTTCGGATTGATCCACTGGAAAGCGGCGGCTTCGACGAAGGTCATCGGCCGGCCCGAATTCGCGCCCTCCTTGCCCAGTGACCGCGACATTGCGATCCTCCATGCGAGGTAGAGCAGGTAAGCGCCGCCCGCGACCTTCAGGACGACGTGAAGCGCGGGCACGGCGGTCAGCACCGCGCCAAGCCCGAGGCCGACGCCAAGCAGCAGGCTTAAAAAGCCGGCGCCGATGCCAAGCATATGCGGAATCGTGCGCACGAAACCGAAGTTCACGCCGGACGCAAGCAGCATGAAATTGTTGGGCCCCGGCGTGATCGAGGTCACGAAGGCATAGACGACCAGCGCGGCGAGAAGTTCGGCAGACATGATCCGTCTTCCAGATTTAGGTCAGGCATACTGACACGTTTTGCGGGCAGGAACACGGCCCAAGGATTGGACCAGCCGATTTTCGGGATCATAGGAACCGGTTGCCGTTTGCCCGGAAGCGCCTGACGTCGCTCGCGGTCGGCACCTTCTGCACGGCTGGAAGATGCCGGGCCGGAGTTGACGGCACGTCGCTATGGCGCAACCGGTCGAGCGCTTCGTAGATCGCCCCAACCGACGCCCGGCGCAGGCTGCGTACCAGCGGGAAGAGCGCGCGTTTGGCGATGGGCACGCGGCACATCGCCAGCACGGCGCCGGCATCCACCGCTTCGACGATCAGATGCACCGAGACCGCGACATCCGAGTCGCCGTCGTGCAGCGCCCAGAATACCGGCGCTGCGCCGCGATGCCGCTCCAGGTCGCCCAGATGCGCGTTGATCCACTGCGTGCCACTGGACGCTAACAGCGCACCTGGCAGCAGCCGGTTAAGGCCAAGCGTCACGACGACGTCGGCGCGGGTATCCTCGACGAAGCGGACCAACGCGTCGCCTTTGACGTCCGGCAATCTGACAAGGCGCACGCCGCCTGCCCTCAACACGGCGGGAAGCCGCTGCGAGGGCAGGATACGATGTCTTGCAAGGCCGAGCGCCGCCGCGACGGCGGTACCCAGCCCAAACGTCCGGATGAGACTGGCGACGCGTGCCAGGGTGCCGCCACGGGTGCCCACCGGCGAAAAGGAGAGCAGGCCGACGCTGTCGATCGTCGCCCAATCGGGCCGCTCCGCGATCAGGCGGCGGAACGTCTCGGCCATGTAGAAAGGTTCATTTTCAGCGACGAACGCGATCTTCAGCGGTCGCGGCGGCGCGACGCTTGCGACAGGCGCGCCAACCTCGCGCGCGTCACCGAAGGCATACAAGATCGTCCCCTCACGGTCCGCCAGTCTCGGTGCGGACGGGACGATTCTGGACGAAGCTGTGGCGTGATGATGGCGGACGACTGAACCCAAAGCGGCCCAGGCGTTGTAGCCTTGGGGCCTACATGCCCTGCGGGCCGCGATTCATGGCGGCCACGCCGGTGCGGCAGATCTCGATCAGGCCAAGCGGCTTCATGATCGCGATGAACTGGTCGATCTTCGTGCCCTTGCCGGTGATCTCGAAGATGAAGTGCTCGGTCGTCGCATCGGAGACCTTGGCATTGAAAGCCTCGGCAAGCCTCAGCGCCTCGTTTCGGGCGTCGCCCGATCCGGTCACCTTGATCAGCGCAAGTTCGCGTTCAAGCGGGCGCTCCTGGCCGCTCTCGCGTGCGACGACCGTCAGGTCGACGACGCGGTGCACGGGCACGATGCGCTCCAGCTGGTGCTTGATCTGCTCCAGCACATGCGGCGTGCCGCGCGTCACGACGGTGATGCGCGACAGGTGTTTCTCGTGTTCCGTTTCGGAAACGGTCAGGCTCTCGATGTTGTAGCCACGCCCCGAGAACAGCCCGATGACGCGGGCGAGCACGCCCGGCTCGTTGTCGACGAGCACCGAGAGCGTGTGGGTCTCGGGCTTCTCGGTTTCCTTGGCGATGAAATAGGCGGAGCCGGTGGGCTGGAGCTGGGCGTTCATGTGGATGACTCTCGGTGTCAGGCTTACGCGCTAAGGGACTGAAATGACTCGGGCGGCGGGGAGCTAGACCAGCTCGCGGCCCTTGGCGTCGATGGCGTTGGCGACAACCTCGTCCGTCGCCTCGTCGGGCAGCAGCATCTCGTTATGCGCCTTGCCCGACGGGATCATCGGGAAACAGTTGGCGAGGTTCGCGACGCGGCAGTCGAACAGCACAGGCTTCTTCACGTCGATCATCTCCTTGATCGCAGCGTCGAGGTCGCCCGGCTTCTCGCAGCGGATGCCATGCGCGCCGAAGGCCTGCGCCATCAGCACGAAGTCGGGCATCGCCTCCGTGTAGGAATGCGACAGACGGTTGCCGTGCAGAAGCTGCTGCCACTGGCGCACCATGCCCATGTACTGGTTGTTGAGAATGAAGATCTTGATCGGCGCGTTGTACTGCACCGCCGAGCTCATCTCCTGCATCGTCATCTGCACGGAGGCGTCGCCGGCGATGTCGATCACCAGCGCGTCCGGATGGGCGATCTGAACGCCGAGCGCCGCCGGCAGGCCGTAACCCATCGTGCCGAGCCCGCCCGAGGTCATCCAGCGGTTCGGCTTCTCGAAGCCGAAATGCTGCGCGGCCCACATCTGGTGCTGGCCGACCTCGGTGGTGATGTAGGTGTCGCGGCCCTTGCTCGCCTCGTAGAGCCTCTGGATCGCGTATTGCGGCATGATGACGTCGTCGGAGTTCCGGTAGGCGAGCGAGTCGCGCGCACGCCATTTGGCGATCTGCTCCCACCACGGATAGAGCGCCTTCTTGTCGGCCTTGGCGGTCGCGCGCCACAGGCGCACCAAATCCTCCAGCACCCGGCCCACGTCGCCCAGGATGCCGATGTCGGCCGGCACGTTCTTGTTGATCGACGACGGGTCGATGTCGATGTGGATCTTCTTCGAGTTCGGCGAGAACGCGTTCAGCCGGCCGGTGATGCGATCGTCGAAGCGCGCGCCGATGCAGATCATCACGTCGCAGTCGTGCATCGCCATGTTGGCTTCGTAGGTGCCATGCATGCCGAGCATGCCAAGCCACTGCTTGCCGCTCGCCGGATAGGCGCCAAGGCCCATGAGCGTCGAGGTGATCGGGAAGCCGGTGAGGTCGACGAGCTCGCGCAGGAGGTGGCTGGCTTCAGCGCCGGAATTGATGACGCCGCCGCCCGAATAGATGATCGGGCGCTTCGCCTGCGCCATCATCGCCACCGCCGCCTTCACCTTCTCCAGGTCGCCCTGCACCTTGGGCTGGTAGCTCATGCGCGGCGCAGTCTGGGGCGGCGTGTAGGTGCCTTTCGCGAACTGGACGTCCTTCGGGATGTCGACCACCACAGGGCCGGGTCGGCCGGTCGTCGCCACGTGGAAGGCTTCGTGGATGATCGCCGACAGTTCGTTGACGTCCTTCACCAGCCAGTTGTGCTTGGTGCAGGGCCGCGTGATACCGACCGTGTCGCATTCCTGGAACGCGTCGGAACCGATGAGCGACGTCGGCACCTGGCCTGTGATGCAGACCAGCGGGATCGAATCCATCAGCGCATCCTGCAGCGGCGTCACTGCGTTGGTCGCGCCGGGACCGGAGGTCACCAGCATCACGCCGGCCTTGCCGGTCGAGCGCGCATAGCCTTCGGCCGCGTGACCGGCGCCCTGTTCGTGGCGGACCAGGATGTGCTGGACCTCTTCCTGCTGGAAAAGCTCGTCGTAGATCGGCAGGACCGCACCGCCGGGATAACCGAAGATGTGCTTGACGCCGTTGTCCCTGAGCGCCTGCACGACCATCTCGGCGCCGGACATCTCGCGTCGTTCGTTGGCTGCCTTGTTCATCCTGATCATCCCGTCCTTGCCGCCACTGCGGGCGCATATGCTGGTTTCGTGTCTTCCGGGCAACAAAAAAGGCCCCCGGAGGGAGCCTGTTCATCGCGCATGGGTGGATTTCGCCCGGCGGCTACGCCGCCCTGCCCATGCGCCTTCCTACGACCAGAATGAGGTTCATCGTCATGGGCGCGGACTTTATGGGCGGCGCCCGCCCGCTGTCAACGGCAAATGCGACATGGCGGCGTGGCTGCGGCCGCTCGTCTCGCCTCCCCTGCCCCCGGGCGACAAATCCTTGAATTGCCTCTGTACTTTGGTCCGGGTGACGCGACGTCGCCGCTTGCGCATAGTTGGGCCGATGGCGCGGGAGGCGCGGTCACGTCCGAGAACCGGGAGGAACGGCATGCTCGACAAGGCACCTAACAAGAAACTGGCGGATCTGCTGGAGACGTTCGGCGGCTCACTCGAAGCCGGAGACATCGGTAAGGCGGTAGCCTGCTTTCAGGACGACTGCTACTGGCGCGACCTCGTCGCCTTCACATGGAACATCAAGACGCTGGAAGGCCAGGAACAGATCCGGGCCATGCTTCAGGGCCAGCTTTCCGGTATCAAGCCTTCCGGATTCACGATCGCGGACGGCGAGGACGCCACCGAGACGGACGGCGTGATCGAAGGCTGGATCACGTTCGAGACCAATGTCGGCCGCGGCTTCGGCCACGTCCGCGTCAAGGGCGGGCGGATCTGGACGCTGCTGACGACACTGGCGGAGCTGAAGGGTCACGAGGAGAAGGCCGGCTTCACCCGCCCCCTCGGGGCCAAGCACGGGCATGGAAAGAACCGAAAGACCTGGAAGGAGGAGCGCGAGGAAGAGACGGCAACGCTGGGATTCACCACGCAGCCCTATTGCCTGATCATCGGCGGCGGCCAGGGCGGCATCGCGCTCGGAGCCCGGCTGAAGCAGCTCGGCGTCCCGACGATCATCGTCGAGAAGAACGACCGTGCCGGCGATTCCTGGCGTAAGCGCTACAAGTCGCTCTGCCTGCACGATCCGGTCTGGTACGACCACCTGCCCTACATCGACTTCCCGAAGAACTGGCCAGTCTTCGCCCCCAAGGACAAGATCGGCGACTGGCTGGAGATGTACGCCAAGGTCATGGAGCTCAACTATTGGGGTTCCACCGCGGCAAAGAGCGCGTCCTACGACGAGAAGACGAAGGAATGGACCGTCGTCGTGAACCGCGACGGCAAGGACATCACGCTGAAGCCGAAGCAGCTGGTTCTCGCGACCGGACAGTCGGGCAAGGCCAACATGCCGAAGTACAAAGGCATGGAGCGATTCAAGGGCGACCAGCACCATTCGTCGCAGCATCCCGGCCCGGACAGGTATGTGGGCAGGAAAGCCGTCGTCATAGGCTCCAACAACTCCTCGCACGACATCTGCGCGGCCCTTTGGGAGGCGGGCGTCGACGTCACCATGGTGCAGCGCTCATCCACCCATATCGTGAAGTCGGACACCCTCATGGAGGTCGGCCTCGGCGCCCTCTATTCCGAGGAGGCGCTCAAGGCCGGCGTGACGACGGCCAAGGCGGACCTCATCTTCGCCTCGATCCCCTACCGCATCCTGCACGAGTTCCAGATCCCGCTATACGAGCAGATGAAGGAGCGGGACGCCGACTTCTATCGCGACCTCGAGAAGGCCGGTTTCATGCTGGACTGGGGTGACGACGGTTCCGGCCTGTTCATGAAGTATCTGCGCCGCGGTTCCGGCTACTACATCGACATAGGCGCATCGCAGCTGATCATCGACGGCAAGATCAAGCTCAAGCGCGGCAACGTCCGAGAGATCACGGAGAACGCAGTGATCCTGGAGGACGGCACCGAATTGCCGGCCGATCTCATCGTCTACGCCACCGGCTACGGCTCGATGAACGGCTGGGCGGCCGACCTGATCTCCCGCGAGGTGGCCGACAAGGTCGGGAAGTGCTGGGGGCTCGGCTCAGCCACGACAAAGGACCCCGGCCCCTGGGAGGGCGAGCAGCGCAACATGTGGAAGCCCACGCAACAGGAAGCGCTGTGGTTCCACGGTGGCAATCTGCACCAGTCGCGCCACTATTCGCAGTTCCTGTCCCTGCAACTGAAGGCGCGCATGGAAGGCATCCCGACGCCGGTCTACGGAATGCAGGAGGTTCACCACAAGGGATGATGGATGCCTCGGCGCGAGGCCATGCACCTCGCGCCGGCGACCAGTTCAGGCCGACGCGGAATGGCGGCGCACGACCCGCTCCAGCAGCGGCACGTAGTCGCGGAAACTTTTCGTCTTCAGCCCGGCAATCTTGCCGCCCTCGTCCCACAGCCTGACGCGCACGGCCTGCTCATGATGCGGGTTGCGCCGGAATTCTGCCACTTCCTCTGCGTTCATCGGTCCACCCTGCAGCGAGAGCGTGTGCACCGAGGCGGGCGAGAGTTTGGAGAAGTAGTTCGGGTCGGTGGCGCAAAGATAGCGCTTCGCCGATACGTGAAGCCGGACGCAGTCGACGATCACCGGCGGGAAAAAGTGCTGGAGCAGTTCGCCTCCCGCCTCGTCATGATGCTTGTCCTCGACATCGTCGGGCGAATAGGCGCCGAACTCGCTGGTGAAGTGGCCGATATCGTGCAGGAGCGCGGCTGCGACGAGTTCTTCCGGTGCACCGTCGGCTTCGGCCAGATACGCACCCTGGAGCATGTGCTCGGCCATGGTGACGGGCTCGCCGAGATATTCTTCCGCGCCGCGCCGCTCGAAGATTCCCGCGATGAACTCGACGATCGTCTCGCGTGTCGGTGTCACTACAGCCATGGTCACGCCCTCGCCACTTCTTCGAGCGCAGCGACGGTTGACAGCAGACCGTCCTTGTCGGCGTAGCAACCCTGCAGCCAGCGGCTGCCGGTACCCGAAAACGCCTTGCGCGCATGCATGACGCGCGTGTTGTCGACAATGAAGGCCTCTCCGGGCTGCAGCCGGAACGTCACCTCGAAGCGCTCGTCCTCGATCAGTTCGGCAAAGCGGCGGTACGCGGCGTAATAGGCCGGCATGTCGTCGAAGCCGACATCCACCACCGGAGCCAGCGAGCGGTTGTTGAAACGGATCGCGATCATCTCGCCGTCCGGCCCGAGTTCGATCATCGGACGTTTGGCCCGCAACCTGACGCCTGCCGACCCCGCATATTCGAAGCGCGCAGGGCAGGAGGACAACAGCCGGAAACCCTCCGGCGATTCTTCCTTCAGCGCCTCGGCAACGGCGAAGCCGTCGACTACCGAAGACTCGCCCCCTTCGACCGTATTGTCGATGCAAGCCAGCACCTGAAGCGTCGGAACCGGATCGCGATAGGGATTGTCGGTGTGCGCCTGCAACCCGAGATTCGTGTAGGCAAGGTTCGTCGGATTGACCTCCGCCCTCACCTCGAACCAGCGGCCGTAATTCGTCTCGCGGATGAAGCCGAACAGGTCGACGACCTTGCACAGCCCGCCCGATTCTGCCGGCAGCCCGTCCATGACGGCGAAGCCGTGGTCCCGGACGGCGCCGAGCCAACGGGCAAGCGCGGCCGGCGACTTCTTGACGTCGGCATAGGAGGCACGGGGCACGGCGTCCTGCATCGTGGCTTTCGTCCAGGCCTTGACGCCGCCGGCAAGCCAGCCGTTCGAGCGGGCTTGCTGCCGGTCATAGGCATGGTCGCGCAACCAGCGCGACGGAAAGCGAACGTCCTTGCCTTCAGGGCCGAACTGGATGGCAAGATCGCCGCCGTCAATTGCCGCATGGCGCACGACCGTCTCGCGCGGAATGTCGAGAATGGTCACGAGACGCTGCCCGTTGCCGGGGCTGCGTGTCTTGTCGTCCAGCGCGTTGTCGCGCAGCCACATCGCGTGGAAGCGGGCGCTGGCGCCATCCTTCCACGCAAGTTCGACTACCTGCCCGTCCTCGCGCACCGACGCTGTCGATATCATGCCGTTCTCCTCCGCATGCTTGCAGGGTGAGGTCCGACACGACATAAATCAAACTATCGTTTTTGGGTGAATGACCGCGCCAGGCTTATGGCTATCCAGCATCCGCGTGTCCTGCCGCCACTCGACTGGCTGCGCAGTTTCGAGGCCGCCGCCCGTCTGTCGAGCTTCACCGGCGCCGCAGCCGAACTCGGCATCACGCAGGCTGCGGTCAGCCAGCACATGCGGCTGCTGGAGGAGCGGCTGGAGGCCCAGTTGTTCACACGCCTGGCGCGCGGCGTCGCCCTGACGGCGGAAGGCGCGGCCTATCTGCCGCACATCCAGTTCGCCTTCGCGACGATCGGCAACAGCACGGTCGAGCTTTTCCGCCGGCGCGCGATCGAAAACGTCGTGCTGCGCTCCCCCGCGTCCTTTGCCGTGCTGATGCTGGCGCCCCGTCTGGGCCGGCTGGCGGCCGACCTTCCCTTTCTCACCGTGCAGATCGAGACGATCCACAAGCCGACCGACTATGGCGACAGCTGGCAGGGCCTCGACATCCGGTTCGGAGACGGCAATTTTCCGGCGCGCCAATCGGTCCGGCTCACGTCGGAAATCCTTGTCCCGATGGCGGCACCGGGACTGGCACGGGACGGCGACTGGCGCCGCCTTCCGCGCATGGCGGTCATGGGGCCGCGTCAACTGTGGGGTGACTGGTTCGCGGCCGCAGGCATCGCGCCGGAACCCGCTCCGACGCACAAGATGGACACGTTCATCGTGGCGCTGGAAGCCGCCCGTCGCGGTGCCGGCGTGCTGCTCGGCTCGCGGCCGCTGGTTGACGAGAGTCTGCGCGAGGGTGCGCTGGTGCCGCTCTCGAGCTTCGCGCTTCACAGCGCAGCAGGCCACCATCTGACCGCCCCGACCGGCGGCGGCCTCAGTCATGCCGAAGGAGCGCTTCGGCAGTGGTTGGTCGCCGAGTTTCAATAGCCCCGCACTGCCGGACGCCCGCACACATCGCGTTCCGTCGAATGCCGTCGAACGGCTTAACCTCCCCGCAACCATGGCATCACACGCGCCCTTAACCGCACCTGGTCTAGGAAGGACGACGGCGGGACCAGGGGGCTGTACGGCCGATGTATGTCGAACGTGAAAAGGCAGGTGGCGAAACCACCTCGCAGGAAAGGCGCGACGGTCGCCAGCCGGATACGCGCGTGCTGGGCCACGTCGTCCACTGTGACGGCGCGCGCGCAACCATTGCCGCCTATGCAGGCTCCGAGGACGGCGAGGCCAACGGCCTCTGGACCGTTGGCCGCATGGTCTCGATTGGCCTGAACGGCATCCGCACGGTCGGGCTCGTCTATTCGATCGCCCGGCCCGATCGCGCCTGGAACCACGATGGCCAGAACCCGATCGAGGTCTCGGTCGAACTCGTCGGCGAAGTGCGCGACGATGCCGCGCGGGGCCGTCCGGTCTTCGACCGCGGCATCACGGTCTACCCCTACATCGGCGCGGTCGCCCACCGCATCCGCAACCGCGACCTTCAGGCGATCTACGATCTCGGCGGCCGCAGTTCGCTGTCGATCGGACACCTCTCGCAGGACGACAGCGTCGATGCGTGCATCGCCATCGACGAAACGCTCAACCGCCACTTCGCCGTGGTCGGCACGACGGGCGTCGGCAAGTCGACCGCCGTCTCGCTCCTGCTGCGCAAGGCGATCAACGCGCGGCCGGATCTGCGGGTGCTGATCCTCGATCCGCACAACGAATTCGCCACCGCGCTGCCCGACCACGCGGTGCGGATCGACACGACGACACTCGACCTTCCCTTCTGGCTCTTCCGGCTGGAAGAACTGGCGGAGGTTCTCTATCGCGGCCGGGAGACCGTGGCCGAAGAGATCGACATCCTGCGCGACATGATCCCGCAGGCCAAGAACCTCTACCGAAACCCGAGTTCGGGCGCCTATCTGAGGCGCGGAGCGGATGCGATCACCGCCGACACGCCCGTACCCTATCGCATGGCGGACCTGATCAAGCTGATCGACGAGCGGATGGGTCTGCTCGAAGCGAAGAACGACCGCCCTTTGCTGCGCGCGCTGCGGACACGCCTTGAGGCCATCGCCAACGATCCGCGCTACCGCTTCATGTTCAACTCGCGGCTGATCGAGGATTCGATCCACCAGACTATCGGCACGATATTCCGCGTTCCGCACTTCGGTCGCCCGGTTACCTGTTTCGAGATGGCCGGCCTGCCTTCGGAAATCGTCAACGCCGTCTGCTCGGTCCTGGCCCGCCTCGCTTTCGACCTGGCGCTGCACAGCGAAGGTCGTCTGCGCCTGCTCGTGCTCTGCGAGGAAGCGCACCGCTACATGCCGGCCGACCAGCGGCTGGGCTTCGCGCCGACCCGCCATGCGCTGTCGCGGATCGCCAAGGAGGGCCGCAAGTACGGCTGCTATCTTGGCGTCGTCACGCAGCGACCCGGCGAACTCGACCCCACCATCCTGTCGCAGTGCTCGACGGTATTCGCCATGCGGCTCGCCAACGAGCAGGACCAGGCGATCATCCGCTCGGCCATCGCAGACTCTTCGGCGTCGACGCTGTCGTTTCTGTCATCCATGGGCCAGCGCGAGGCGATCGCCTTCGGCGAGGGCGTCGCGACGACGATGCGGCTGAAGTTCGAGAAGATCTCGCTCGACCTGATCCCCGGCTCTGGTCGCAAGGCAGGCACGGCCGTTGCGCCGGGCACGCCGGAGGACGTCGACCTTGCGGCGATCGTCGAGCGCCTGCGCAACGTGCCGAAGGCGCAGTCCGGCGCTCCCGCCAGCATGTTCGGCGAACCGGTCAGTTCGCAGCGCCAGGCGGGCGAGTCGAGCTATCGCAAGCCCGCGCCATTCCCGGCATACGGCGAGTCCGACAACGTTCACCGGTCCGGCGCGTTCTATCGCCCCACCCTCGACTGAAGGTCGGCGCCGGGCCGCGTCCGGCACCAAGGGGCCATTCAACAGCCGGATCGAATGGCCTCCGCGATAGCGGCGGCCATTCGGGCGTTGGACGGAAGATTGTGGCGTTTCGCTTCAGGCGCTGACGCGGTTCCGCCCGAGGCGCTTGGCCTGATAGAGCTGCATGTCGGCGCGGCGGAACAGTTCCTCGGACGGTTCCTTGCCGTCCCAGACCGCGAGCCCGACGCTGGTCGTGACCTTGAGCCTGGCCGTGCCTGCCGTCACGGCCGTGGTGGCGACGGCCTTGCGTATGCGTTCGGCGAGCTTCGCGAGCTGGTCGGTTTCCATATTCGGCGCCACGACCGCGAACTCCTCGCCGCCGAGCCTCGCCACCACGTCGTGATATCGCGTCATGTCCTTGAGGCATTTGGCGACGGCGCGCAGCACCTCGTCGCCTGCATCGTGGCCATGCGTGTCGTTGATCTGCTTGAAATGATCGAGGTCCAGGATCATCAGCCCGATCGGCCGGCCGATCCGCCTGAATTCCTCGATATACTCCTTCAGCGCATCGTCGAAATAGCGGCGGTTCTGCATGCCTGTAAGCGCGTCGGTGAGCGCCGCCTGCTCCATCGTCTCCGAGCGGGCGCTGAGCGTCTCGGTCATTGCCCTCAGCTTGCCTTCCTCCCGCACCTGCGTGCGAAGCAGCGGGTAGATGAAGAAGGCACCGAAGAAGAGCGCGGTCGCCAGTAGGACGCCGGTACCGAAAAGCAGCGTGCGGACGTAGGCGAGCAGGTCCTGCCGCGCCGGCGCATAAAGTTCGTTGGTCGCTTCCCGCAACGTGTCATGCGCATGCACGGTCAGCCCGCCGGCGGCGAGGACGACCACGATGAACACGAAGAAAGCCGACTCCGACTTGTGGAACCGCATGAGCTTCCCGAAACCCGACAGGACCTTATCGCACCGGTCACCTTACGCGGCGTTAACGAGGACAACCCGAGGGCGAAAGCTGACGCGCACGTCACATCACTCTGGGAGTTCCGCAAAATGGTCGATCCGTCGCCATTCAGGCCCGAACTGGTGCCTGAACCATGTGGTCTGGCGTTTGGCGTACTGCCGCGTCGCGGCCTTGGCACGTTCGATCGCTTCCGCCTGCGACATCGTGCCATCGATGACGGCGCCGAGCTCGCGCACCCCGATCGCCTTCATTGCAGGCAGCGCCGAGTCGAGCTTCAGCGCGAGCAGCGTACGCACCTCGTCCAGCGCGCCGCGTTCGATCATCGTGTCGAGGCGGCGTTCGATGCGGGACACGAGGTCGGATCGGGCCGGCTCGACCACGAACATCTTCGCCGTCGCGCGATCGATCAGCGGACGCCCGCGTTCAGCCTGCCAATCCAGGATGGAACGCCCGGAAAATTCGAGAACTTCCAATGCCCGGATGATGCGCTGTCCATCGGTCGGGCTGAGGCGGACTGCGACCGCAGGATCTTCGGCACACAGGATGCGATGCAGCCGGTCTGGCCCCCTTTCCTTAAGTTCGTATCTCCATCGATCCCGCACGGATGCGGGGATTTCAGGCATTTCCGACAAGCCTTCCACCAGCGCCCGGAAGTAGAGACCGGTGCCGCCGGTGAAGATCGGACGGCGCCCAGCCAGCGCGCCGCTTTCGCGCAGGCGCATGACGTCGCGCAGCCAAGCGCCGGTCGAATAGGCCGTCGATGGATGGACATGGCCGTAGAGGTGATGAGGAGCGGCCGCGAGGTCGTCCACACCGGGCCTCGCCGTCAGTATGTCGAGAACCGCATAGCCTTGCATCGAGTCGGTGTTGATGATTGCGCCGCCCAGTCTTTGGGAAACCGTCAGCGCGTAGGCCGACTTGCCGCTGGCGGTCGGCCCCGCTATCAGGATCGCGTCTTTCAGGAGGCCGTCGGCCTCTGCTCTCGCGGAATCGTCCATGTCGCTCGTCGCCACGCTCCTGACGGCGCCTGCCGCGCGGCTTCTGTCGCGCGCCATGGCAGATAGGGCGGCCGCGGCCGTCGGGGCAAGCGCGATCGACTGGCTGGCAGATAAAGTTGCATGCGACTTGACGCTGCCAGGCGGTGGAGACCTCGCCGGCTACACGCGCAGATTGCGCGCATCGCTCGGCACCGCGCCCGTCGACATCATCGTCCAGGAAGCTGCCGGACGGAGGAAGAAGATCCTGATCGCCGACATGGATTCGACCATGATCGACCAGGAATGCATCGATGAACTGGCCGACGAGGTCGGCATCCGAGACAGGGTCGCAGCCATCACTGCCCGCTCCATGAACGGAGAGATCGCCTTCGAGCCCGCGCTGCGCGAGCGTGTCTCGCTTCTTGCAGGGCTGGAGGAGGCGGTGGTCGAACGTATCGTCGAGGGACGCCTGACGCTTGCAGCGGGCGGCCGCGAGCTGGTCGCCACGATGAATGCGGCCGGCGCGTGGACGGCACTCGTCTCTGGAGGTTTCGAGGCCTTCACGAGCCGCATCGGGGCGAAGCTCGGCTTCCGCGAAAACCGCGCCAACCAGTTGCTGGCCGCCGATGGCCGCTTCACCGGCTTTGTCGGCGAGCCGATCCTCGGCCGGGCTGCCAAGGCCGAGGCGCTGTCCGATATCGCGACGCGACTGGGCGTGACGCCGACGGCGGCTATCGCCGTGGGCGACGGCGCGAACGACCTCGACATGCTGAAACTTGCCGGCTCGGGTGTGGCACTGCACGCCAAGCCGTTCGTCGCCGAACAGGCGTCGATGCGGGTCGACCACGGCGACCTCACCGCGCTGCTGTACATTCAGGGCTATCGCCGCGACGAGTTCGTCCGCGAATAGAACCGCAAATCAAACTGGGCGGCCAGATGGCCGCCCATGTTCCTGAAGCGTCGGGTCGAAGAAGCCTGCCGGCCTATTCCATCCTGACCGTGACGAAGCGCAGTTCGCCGGTCTTCGAAGCGAGCATCAGGAGCGCATTGCGGCGACCCTGACCCTTGAGGGCGCCGATGCGATCGACGACATCCTTGGGCGACTTGACCGATTCCTGGGCGATCTCGGTGATGACTTCACCGGCGGCCACACCGCGCTCGGCAGCGGCGGAATCGGGCGCAACCTCGGTCACCACGACGCCGGACACGTCGGGCGAGATGCCGAACTGCTGGCGGGTCTCGTCATTGAGCTCTGAAATCGTCATGCCGAGAACCGAAGCGGTCGCCAGAGGCTGCGCGTCGTTGCCAGCCGGTGCCTCTTCCTCGTTCGACGCGAGCTTCTCGCCGTCCTCAAGCCGGCCGAGAGTGACCTTGACCGTCTGCTCGACGCCCTTGCGGACGATGACCACATCGACCGCCTTTCCGACCGGGCTCTCGGCGACGACGCGCGGCAGGTCGCGCATCTCGCGCACAGCCTTGCCATCAAAGGTGATCACCACGTCGCCGGGCTGGATCACGCCGTTGTCGACCGGGCCGCCCTTGATGACGCCGGCGACGAGTGCGCCCGTGGCAGATTTCATACCGAGCGACTCGGCGATTTCGTCGGTTACCGGCTGGATGCGGACGCCGAGCCAGCCGCGACGCGTCTCGCCGAACTGCCTCAACTGGTCGACAACGCCGAGCGCGAGCTTGGACGGGATCGAGAAGCCGATGCCGATGGAGCCGCCCGAAGGCGAGATGATCGCCGTATTGATGCCCACGACCTCGCCGTTCATGTTGAACAGCGGTCCACCCGAATTGCCGCGGTTGATCGCAGCGTCCGTCTGGATGAAATCGTCATAGGGACCGGAATTGATGTCACGGTTGCGGGCCGAGACGATGCCGACCGTCACCGTGCCGCCGAGGCCGAACGGATTGCCGATCGCCATGACCCAGTCGCCGATCCGCATCGAATCGGAATCGCCGAACTTCACGGCCTTGAGCTTCTTCAGCGTGGGGTCGACCTTCAGCACCGCGATATCCGTCTTTGGATCGGTGCCGACCAGCTCTGCCTTCAGCTTCGATCCGTCGGAGAAGTTGATCTCGATGACATCGGCGTCGGCGATGACGTGGTTGTTGGTGATGACGATGCCCTGCTCGGCATCGACCACGAAGCCGGAGCCCAGCGACTGCACCTTCTGCTGGCCACTGCCGCCACGATCCTTGAAGAACTCGTCGAAGAAGTCCTGGAAGGGCGAGCCTTCCGGCAGTTGCGGCATCGGCACCGAATCGGGGTTCTCGGTGCCCTTGACGGTCTGCGAGGTCGAGATGTTGACCACCGCCTCGAGCAGCCCTTCGGCCAAGTCTGCAACCGATTCCGGTCCTTTGGCGCCTGCCGGCAGCACGCCCGCCGACAACGCACTCACGCCGATCATCGCTGCCGCGACGGCGGCGACAAGGTTCCTGCGCGCAGTGGCGAGAACGGGTCTCGGGTTCATGCAATGCCTCCGGGCAGCGATAGGGGAAACGGCCATGCCGACGCTACCAATCGGCGGAGAATACGGCGCGTTTGCGACAGGGGATACGCCGCTGGCGTAAATCCTGCGTTACCCCCGCACCAGCCAGACCAGCAGGACTCCGGCTCCAATCGCCACCAGACCTGCGACTCTCAGAACCTGTTCGGGAGTGGAAAGAACCTCGCCCGCCAGCCGGCGCGCGAGGTTCGGAAAACCGCCATAGACCAAGCCCTCGATGACCAGCACGAGGCCGAGTGCGGCAATGAAGTCAGTCACGGCGCTCCCCTACTGGGAAGCGCCGCCACTGGTGGCGCCCGTCGGCGTGCCGTCGGCCGGCGGCGCCGCAGGCGCGACGCCGTTCTGGCCGGAGCTGTTGCCGAAGAAGCGGAAGAAGTCTGACGTCGGCGAAAGAACCATGGTGGTGCCTGCCGGGTCGAGCGCCTGCACGTAGGCGGTCATCGAGCGATAGAACTCGAAGAACTCCGGATCACGCTGGAAGGCGCCGGCGAAGATCGCGTTGCGCTGCGCTTCGCCCTCGCCTCGCAGGATCTCCGATTCCTTGCGGGCCTCGGCTACGATCTCGACGACCTCGCGGTCGGCACGCGCACGGATGCGCTGAGCCGCCTCGCGGCCGCGAGCTCGAAGCCTTTCGGCCTCGGCCAGACGCTCGGCCTTCATGCGGTCGTAGGTCTGCTGCGACACTTCGGCGGTAAGGTCGGTGCGGCGGATACGCACGTCCTCGATGCGAAGACCAAGGGACGCTGCGTCGGGACGCAACTGCTCGGCGACCTCGCGCATCATTGCCGCGCGCTCCTCAGAGAGCGCGGCCTCGAAGCCGCGAAGACCGTAGACACGACGCAGGGCAGCATCGAGACGCGTCCGGAGCCGCTGCTCGGCGAGCGTGATGCTTCCCGACACCGTGGAACGGAAGACCCTCGGATTGTCGATGCGGTATGCGACGAAGGCGTCAACTTCGTAGAACTTGCCGCCCGAGACCTGGACGCGGATATCGTCAAGGTCGAAGCGCATGACGCGGTCCTCGATGATCTGGACGTTGTCCGCCTCGAACATCGAGAACGGCGCCTTGAAGTAGATGCCGGGCTCGGTCTTAACGTCGACGATCTCGCCGAAGCGCAGGACGATGGCCTGCTCGCGCTCGTTGACGACGAACACCGAGGAATAAACCAGTACCAGAATGACGGCGACCAGCGCGCCGATGATGGGAAGGGCTCGCATCAGTTCGAACCTCCGGTCGCGCGCTTCTGAAGCTCAGGCAGCGGCAGATACGGCACGACCCCCTGGCCGGTCCCCTGCTCGACGATCACCTTGTTGGACCCCTTGAGCACCTGCTCCATCGTTTCGATAAAGAGGCGCTTGCGCGTCACGTCAGGCGCCTTGGCATACTCGTCGTAGACCGACACGAAGCGCTGCGCCTCGCCTTCGGCTTCCTGCACGATACGGTTCTTGTAGGCCGCCGCCTCTTCGCGAACCTGTGCCGCCTCGCCTCGTGCCTGGCCGAGACGCTGGTTGGAGTACTGGTTGGATTCTTCGACGAAGCGATCCTCGTCCTGCTCGGCGCGCTGCACCTCGTCGAACGCGTCCGCGACCTCGCGGGGCGGAGCCACGTCCTCGATCGAGATGGCGTTCAAGGTCAGGCCCGTGCCGTAAGCCTCGAGCGTCGTCTGGATGATGACGCGGACCGCGTCGGCGATTCCCTGGCGATCGTCGCGGAAGATGTCCTGCGCCGGACGGCGGCCGACAGCCTCGCGCATCGCGCTCTCGGCAACCTGGCGCACCATGTCGTCCGGGTCCGAGACATTGAAGAGGTACGCCTTGGGGTCAGCCACCGAATAGGCGACCGAGAACTTCACGTCGACGATGTTCTGGTCGCCCGACAGCATAAGGCCCGACGACGCACCGCCGCGGACCTCGCCGATGCCGACCAGCTTCTCCGCCGTATTGGCCTTTTCGACGGTCTCGACCGGCCACCAGTGGAAATGCAGCCCAGGCTCGGAGAGCTCTTCCTTCGGCTTGCCGAAACGCAATTCGACCGCGAGCTCGTCCGGCTGGACGGTGTAGATCGACTGGAAGAGCCAGAATGCGAATAGGCCGAGAACGACGATGACGGCAAAGACCGGATTGAAACCGCCGCCGCCCGGCAGAGCCTTCTTCAGCCTGTCCTGGCCGCGGCGAATGATGTCCTCGAGGTCCGGTGCCGGACCGCCCGACGGACCGCCGGGTCCGCGCGGACCCTGTCCCCATGGACCGCCGCCGCCATTGTTGCCGTTGCCGCCGCCACCACCCCAGGGGCCGCCGCTCTGATTGTTCCAGGGCATTTCTGTCCTTTCAGTTGCCGAGTCCCGCTAGCGCGGGCATCTCCCGTCGTTTTTTCTAGTGTTTGTTAGACCCTCTATAGGGTTGCCGATCACCGCTTTCAACGCGCGCAGGGTCGCGCTCGGGGCAATTTCACGTCATCCGGCGACCTGGCGGCGCCGATACACGACATGCCGGGTCGGGTGGCTGTCCTTTTCGCCCGCCGGTATGTCCTCGGTCGATACCGGCTCCCATGTGGCAGGGTCGATTGCCGGGAAGCGCGTGTCGCCATCCGGCGACGCATGGACATGCGTGACATGCAGCGTGTCGGCCTTGCCGATCGCCTGAACGTAGATCTCGCCGCCGCCGATCACGCACACCTCGTCGCCGCCTGGGCCGCAGCGGCCGCGCACCCGGGCAAGCGCCAGAGCGTCGTCGAGGGAACGGACCACTTCTGCACCCACTGGGTGGAAGTCCGGATTGCGGGTTATGACGATGTTGGCCCTGCCCGGCAGTGGCTGCGTCGGGAAGCTGTCCCAGGTCTTGCGACCCATCACGACCGGCTTGCCCATCGTCGCGGCCTTGAAGCGCTTGAGGTCGGTGGACAGGCGCCACGGCAGCCCGCCGTCGCTGCCAATCACCCCGTTGTCGGCAATTGCGACGTGGATGGAGATTTCGGTCATGGCAGTTAGCTCTCAGCCGCCTTCGTCGCCGGTGCCACCAGTCGGGGGCCGCGACGCCTCGGGCGTCTTCGGCGCATTCGGCGCCATGACGCGCTCGCCGGCAGGCGTTTCCGCCGACGTGGGGTTGAGCGGCGTGGCACGAGACGCACTGGCGTCCTCGATCGCATCGAACGGCTTGAGAAGCAGAATGTCGACGTCCTTGGCCGGATAATAGTCCGTCGCCTTCATCTGGAAGGTCGTCTGGCCGATCTTCTTGATGCCGGTTCCGCAGAAAGACACGAGGTTCTTGGGGTCACCCTTGTCGACGGTCAGCGTGAAGTCGCCGATCGTGCTGCCACCCCAGTTTCCACCCGTGGTCAGGACATAGGAAATGCGCGTCTCGTACAGCTGCGGATAGCCGTCCGGATTGTTCTTCGCGGCCTTGATCACGGCGCGCTTGAACGCATCGTCGATGCAGTACTTGGCCTCGTAGTCCGTGAACGTGCCGTCGAACTTGCCATCGTAGAAGAAGGTCAGGCCGGCCGTGCCGCCGACGCTTGGCTTGTAGCGATGCGACACTTCTACGGGCTTTCCTGCCGGGAAGGTCGCATTCCACCAGAAGGTCGACTTCAGCTGCCAGAAAGGCGAGCGGTGCTGCTGCATGCCGTTGCCGTCATCATACTCGTCGATGACGAGCATGCCGCGCATGCGCCAGTCCTCGGCGACGTCGTCGGGCAGTTGCTCCAGCGCCCTGTAGACCTCTTCGCCGCCCGGATACATCGGCACCTGGTGGCGGCGCAGTTCCTCGGTGACCTCGACGCCCACCGCGAAGGCCCGCTGCTCCAGATGAGTGATCGCAGGTTCGCCGTCGATCGTCACCTCGAAGCCGAGGAAGTTGTCATTGCCGTCCTGCGGGATCGCCGGCATCCACCAGGGATTGCCCTCGATGTTCGGCATCGGAAAAGCGACGATGGTGTCAACGTCATCGTCCGACTGGTTCCGGAAGACATAGTCGACCGTCACTTCGTCCTCGGAAATGCTCAGCACTTCCTTGTCCATGGTGATGACATCCGTCCGGGAAAGAATGATGCCCCCGGTGCCGAGTTCTGCCGTGGAATCATTGGCGAGCGCCGGCAGCGGCGCGGTAGCGAGAAGCGCGAACAGCAGTCTTCGGATCATGGGAGCCCCGTCAAAGCCCGTTATGCGTCGATGGTCGGCCGCGATTCCGGCGCCTTTGCGGCTGGAGTAGATCACACCGCGATCGGCGCGCGGATCGTCGCGTCGGCGACGTAGTTCTCGAGCTGGAAATCCTCGTAGCGGAACGCGAAGAGATCGGTCACCGCCGGATTGATCCACATCGTCGGGAGTGTCTTCGGCGTACGCTGAAGTTGCTCGCGCGCCTGCTCGAAATGATTGTGGTAGAGATGCGCATCGCCCAGCGTGTGGACGAAATCGCCCGGCTTCAGACCCGCCACCTGCGCCACCATCATCGTCAGCAACGCGTATGAAGCGATGTTGAAGGGTACGCCGAGGAAGATGTCGGCCGAACGCTGGTAGAGCTGGCATGAGAGCCGGCCCTCGGCCACATAGAACTGGAACAGGCAGTGGCAGGGTGGCAGCGCCATCTGGTCCACCTCGGCAGGGTTCCATGCGGACACGATCAGCCGCCGCGAATTCGGGTTGCGGCGAAGGTCGATGAGCAGGTTGGCGATCTGGTCGATGGCGCGTCCGTCCGGCGCCGGCCATGAACGCCACTGGGCGCCATAGACCGGGCCGAGTTCGCCATTCTCGTCGGCCCATTCATCCCAGATCGTCACGCCGTGGTCCCGCAGGTACTTGACGTTCGTATCGCCCGCGAGAAACCAGAGAAGTTCGTGGATGATCGATTTCAGATGCAGCTTCTTGGTCGTCAGGACGGGGAAGCCGGCCGACAGGTCGAACCGCATCTGGTAACCGAAGACGGAGCGCGTGCCGGTACCGGTACGATCAGGCCGATCCGTGCCGTGCTCCAGCACATGGGCCAGCAGGTCCAGATAATTCCGCTCGGGGGTCCAGTTGTCGCGGGTCGGCAGCATGCCCTGCTTAGACAGCGATTCTGCGCGGAAGCCCAATCAATTCATGGACAGTGGGCTGTGGAAGCTGGGGACCGATGGTGGCCCGGGTGCCTCGAAATACGCCTTCCAATCCCTCGCCAGCTTTCCTATATGTAGATCGTCAGCTTGCTGACTATGGCGATAAACGGCCGATGCAATAAACCATTCGGACCCGGGGGCGGTACCCGGCGCCTCCACCACAAGCCGCCGCGCTCTATGCGACGGTTTCTGATGGGGGCGAAATAGGATCGACGAGGGTGTAAAGATCGCGCTTTTGCCCGGCATTGTACCACCGTTAT